>FLNY01004551.1_pt1 | contig 49951 bp, 35 predicted proteins | sample 1140381 | NCBI WGS metagenome assembly FLNY01 (sample SAMEA3878172, study PRJEB12797) | bioreactor metagenome | biome: Moose rumen | place: Sweden | collected 2011-10
CTTTCGGTAATTTTTCTTTTACTTTTTCCCATTCAGGATCTGTTAAATCGTGATATAATGTCTTTGCCATGAGAATCTCCTTTGTTTTTTGGTAAAAACATTTTATCAGATTTTCTCATGGTTTTCTTTTTTCAACACGCCCTAGGGGATGTTGAAAAAAGCCGCAAAAAATCAATCTAACGGGGCTTTTCTTTAAAAGTATCCTTGAGCTTAGAAAGGCGCGCCTACGTGGCTCTCAGACGCATTTATGAGCTTATCTGCATTAAATTTTATTCACGTCAAAAATTATTTTTTCAACACGCTCTAATTCATAGTGTCCACTTTTGCATTTCGACGCTCCACAGGCTTAAATTCCCCGCTAACTTAAGACTATACAGGCGATATTTAGGATAGGCAACATAAAAATTTTCTGTAACGGCTTTCACCTCCTTATAAAATTTTTCAGCTTTTTAAAAATTTTCTTAGCTGTTACTCAGCCTCCTTAAAAGTTTAAGGGCTAGAAAATTTAAATCCCCTAGCCCCCGTTTCCTTATCTTCCTAGAGATTTCCGATAAAAGTACTAACAATTTGCCCGTAATTGCTCTGCAAAGTAACTGTGGAAAAATTCTCCGTCCTTTTGCAATAAATTCAAAACTTTTTAGAGTTGGAAAAAGTAGTAAATGCCCTGCAAAGTAAAGAAAAATTCTCCGTCCTTTGCAACAAATTCAAAACTTTTTAGAGTTGGAAAAAGTAGTAATTGCCCTGAAAAGTAAAGAAAAATTCTCCGTCCTTTGCAACAAATTCAAAATTTTTTAGAGTTGGGAAAAGTAGTAAATGCCCTGCAAAGTAACTGTGGAAAAATTCTCCGTCCTTTGCAACAAATTTAAAACTTTTTAGAGTTGGGAAAAGTAGTAAATGCCCTGCAAAGTAAAGAAAAATTCTCCGTCCTTTTGCAACAAATTTAAAACATTTTAGAGTTTGAAAAAGTTAAAAATTTGCCCATAATTGCCCTTTATAACGAAGTAGGCGCACGTTTTAACTTCAAGGGTACATTTATATCAAAAAACTTTTTGAACGCCCTTAAAAATCGATTTTTTTTAATTTTTAAAATTAGGTATGATATTCGCCGTTGATTTTAACGTAGCCGTAGGAAAAATCACAACTCCAAACTGTAGCATCAACTTCACCGAGTCCCAATTCAATGTCAACAACAATATCTTTTGCCGCCATAACTTTTTTAACGGCGTCCGCGTCAAATTTCAAAACTAATCCATCAGAATAAACCGGAATACCGCCAAATTTGATAACGGTTTTTTCAGGATTAATTTTAACTTGAGAATATCCTACCGCACAAATAGCACGTCCAACATTGGGATCTTCGCCGAAAAACGCGCACTTCATCAGCGGCGAATTTGCAATAGCCATTCCAACTTTTTTTGCGTCTGCGAAAGATTTTGCGCCGTGAATATTATATGTTAAAAATTTGGTTGCGCCTTCACCATCGGCGGCGATTCTCTTCGTAATTTCTATGCACATTTCTTTTAACACGGTGTAAAATTTAACGAAGTCAGCATTTTTTTCAGTGATTTTTTTATTGCCTGCCGCGCCGTTCGCCATAACAATTACCATATCGTTTGTTGAAGTATCGCCGTCAACTGTCAACATATTAAAGCTAAACTCGGTAATTTCGCTTAAAGCCTCTTGTAAAAGTTTTTGTTCAATGTCAATATCGGTTGTAATGAAACAAAGCATTGTTGCCATATTTGGCATAATCATTCCGGAACCTTTTGCTATTGCGCCGAGTCGAATTTCTTTGCCGTCAATTTCAATTTCCGTCGCGCAGGATTTAGAATAAGTATCTGTAGTGATAATAGCATTGCCCGCGTTGACGCTACCTTCAGTTGAAAGTTCCTTTGTTGCGGCTTTAATCCCCGCTTCCATTTTATCCATTGGAAGATTGACGCCAATTACGCCCGTTGACGCAACAATTACATCATCTTGACGGCAATTTAATTCTTTGGCTGCAATGTCTGCCATTTTTTCAGCGTCTCTAATTCCCTGTTCACCAGTACAAGCATTAGCACAGCCTGCATTTGCAACTACTGCATGTGCACAGCCTGTATCGACAACAATTTTACTTACACGGACGGGCGCGGCGGCTACTTGATTTTGAGTAAAAACTCCTGCCACTGCCGCCTCTTTTTCAGTATAAATTAATGCAACGTCAAGATTTCCGCTTTTTTTTATTCCTGCGCGAACGCCTGCCGCCTTAAATCCCTGTGGATAAGTAACTCCCGCTAATTTGTGTTTTTCACTAAACATTTTTTGAAAACTCCTTTTGGTAGTTTTTCCCCTAACCCCTAACCCTTAATCCTTAGCCCCTAAATTACCATGGGGTAAATTGCCAACGCGCCTCCCAATCATGACGCTTTTGACGCCAACGAATAATAGCCGTTGAACAATGTAAATCACGATACCAATAATAATCAACATCTTTAAGGCTGTGATCTTTAGTATCGAATTTTAAACCAATTACAAATCTGTCTTTGTCAGTAAGCCGATAACTTATTCCGGTAGAAAATCTGTTTGAGTAGCTGTCATTATCAAAATCATAAAGCGAATTTTGAGAAGTATTTTTAGTGTAGTCATAGGCGGCATAAGCAGCAAAACGGTCATCAAATTCTTTGAAAAGTTTTATCCCATAATTTAAACCGCGTACACTTTGCTTGCCGCTCCACGGCGATTTTACATTATCTTTTGTAATTTTATAACTGGTGCTAAGAAAAAGCGTATAATTTTTATTAAGGTTAATTGCATCGTGCGCTAATCCAATTTCAAATTCTTGGTGTGTACTTGAAACATTATTTGCGCTCCAATTACCAACTTCATATTCAAAACTATAAGTCATTGGCAAATTATCAAAATGTTTGGCGTAATATAAATCAAGCCCCGGCTCTTTTTTTATCCAACGCCCGTCACTGTCGTAATAATAACCGTACAACGCCCGCGCCGAAAAATGACGAAGATTATAATGAAATTCGGTATTACTGCGGACGCCCTGTTTACTGTTAACGTGCGCGTTGATTATATATTTAAAATGCTCGTTAAAGACAGGAAATTCAAAATGATCTTCGATATACACGCCTCTTTTAGAATCGTAACCTGCGCGCGGAAAATACGGCTGCGCGTTACTTTCCAATTTTCGCTCGTCATATTTTTTTGTACCGACAACAACTTCACCTATCCAAAGTTTTATATCGTACATTCTGATAATTTGTTCGGGCCAAATTTCCATTCTTTTTGCGCTAACTCGATAATCCGGGCTTTTTGCGCCGCACTTTGTCTGATAGGCATCATAAGCTACAATATGGTCGGGGTAAAATTCAAAACGTTTTCCTGCAATATAATATTCGCCGGCTTTACCTTTGACATTTTCCATTGTACCTTGTTTTGTGCCGTAATTGTAAAAAGTGTTATAGCCGTCCAAACTTACACGCGGAGCATTTTCTGTGAATTGCAAAACGTGCGCCTTGCCTTTAACGTGAATATCTTGAGTTTTAAGATTTCCGCTGGCGTCCGGACTTTGAAAACGATAACCTTCAAGCTGAATAATATCGACGTGTCCTTTTGCAGTAAATTCGCCGGTTAAAGTATTGTAGGTTAAATCATCGCCTTCAAACGCGGCGGGAATTGGTTCGCCTTCTTCAATCGGTTTTGGGAGGCGTTGTTTAGTTTCTTCAATATCTTCAATTAATTTTTTTTGTTCGTCAGTAAGTTCTTTGGCGCGCTGTTCACGGCGGCGATTTTCTATGTAGTCAAAAGTTTCTGTTCCCGTATCTGAGCTGGATTTATAAACCGCCTGCGCCTTTGGAATTTCAGCCGCTGAAAAATTTATTCCGAATGTGCAAAAAGTCGCCAAAATTATTTTTTTCGTTTTGCTAATCTTCAACATTGCTCAACCCGCCATTATCCTCTTCATTAAAATTTAAATCCGCCGTTTCAAGTTGCAAGCCGTAAATATTCACAGTTTTTTTAGTTTGAACAAAAAATTCAGTACCGGCGGGAATTTCAATATTTTTTCCGCGCACCATAACTTTATTCCAGTCGTCATTTAAATTCATTCCAACTAAACTTGCGCCGGAAATCATTTCTTGCGCTGTCATTTCTTTTTTGGATTCTTCGCCGACGTAAATTTCAATATTATTGCCGTCGATACATTTCAGCGTTTGAAAATCGATTTTAATTTTGCCGTTTGTACCTGTCCAGCCTTTCGCCTTTCTTACGCTTGCAACCGTACCTTTGCCGCGCAGTCCTTTTGCAAAAATTAATTTGCCGTCGATAAAAACATTTTCGGCAACCTTAAAATCTATCACGTCGTCAACTTGCAAAGTTTTTGAATCTATGGTTTTTGTCAACGCAACTTTTATCAAAATATCATTCGGAATTTGCATTTCGGCTAAAGGAATTTGTTCAGTGCCGAATGACGCCTGCGCGAGTGTGTCAATTCTTTTTATCAAGGTGTTTTCGGAAGTTTTGCCCAAAATTTCCCTCTCAATTTTTTCAAGGCGTTTAATAATACTTTCGCCGGAAACTTCATGGTAAACGTTCCATTCAACGGCGTTAATTTTTGCAAGAATGCTGGGAGTTCCAATGTTGCCATACAAAATTTCGTAAATTGAATTAATTCGGACGTTCATATTTCCCTGTAAATTTTTGCCGGAAAAATCTTTTTCAAGGCGGTTAATTCTATCCAAAATTGCGCCTGTTTGCTCTGCGCCGTAAATGTCCTGCTCTATTTCAATTAGTTTTGAATTTGCAGAATCGCCCGCCGCCCAAACTGTAAGCGGTAACAAAAAAATTATTAGTGCAGTAAAAAAAATTTTTTTCAAATTATTCACCTCCATAAAGTACAATATTGACAATATCGCCCATTAAAGATTTATCAGAGTAAGATTTTGCCGTGCGCGCCGTAAAATCTGATTTAATTTCAGTGCGTTCATCATATGAAAGCGTGCGCGTCGAACGTATTATATAATTTTTTGCCGCGTGATTTATCTGCAAGTCTATAACTTCCATTTGATTTAAATTCAAGCGAATAATTACCATATCTACGCTAAAAATATTTTGATTCTCAAGTTTTATCGTGTCAATGTCGATAAAATAACCGAAATCATCATTTGAATCTATAAATTTTAAATCTTCTGCCGCGCAGATATTCAAATTCAAAAAAAATATCGCCGCAACCGCCACCAAAAATTTTTTTAACAAATTAAAAACTCCCAATTAATAAATTTTGCGGCTATTAGTATAATCCTTAATTAAAATCTACGCAAGAATTTTAGTTTATAGTTTGACAAAGGAATAGTTTGATATTTTATAATTATCAAGCTAGGGAAAGGAGTTAAAAAAAATGGCTACTCAAGTTACTACCAGCGGCGAAGGAGCTTTTACTTTCGTCGGTAAGGTTTATAAAATAAGCGGGGATCCCGATAACGTAATTTTTAATATTGACGATGATGGAAACGTTACCGGCGTTGAAGGACTGGATGGAACTATTGCGGCAGATTTTGAAAACGGAATAGAAATTAACGGTAACGCCGTGCAAGTTGTCGGCGATAAAAATAATCAAGTCAGCGTGGCGGCGTCAACTTCAAACGGCGTCAGCGAAATTAGCGGCGTCAATGGCGATTCTGTTTCACTTTCAAGCATAGGCGGCGCAAATCAAATTATCACTACAAGCAGCGGCACTTTTATAATTGGCGAAAAAACTTTTGTAATTGACGGCGATAAAAACGGCGTAACTTTTACATTGGACAATAACGGAAATATTACAAGAATTACCGGACTTGACGGCACAATTACCGGCGATTTTTCAGACGGAATAATGGTTAATAGTCATTATGTAAAAGTCAGCGGCGATGAAGAAAATCCAATTACAGTTACTGCAACTACCAGCGACGGTATCAGCGAAGTTACGGCGGCAAATGGCGGCGAAGTTACAATTTCAAGCGTTGGCGGCTCCAATAAATTTTCTACCGGCAGTGACGGTATTTTTACTTTCGGCAAAAAAACTTTTGAAATAACTGAATCTAACGGCGTAACTTTTGAACTCGACGATAACGGCAATGTTACAGGCGTTACAAATCTTACAGGCAATATAATAATTATTGGAACAAATGACGCCTTCAATTTCAATGGAAATGCTATAAGAATTGGCGCAAATGATACAGTTACAATTTCTGCAGACTCGGACGGCACAATTACTGAAATTATCGGACTTGATACTTTTGCTGAAGGAGTTCCCTCAACTACAACTGTTACTGCCACTGAAAAAAATATTACAGTAAACGGCTCGGCAATTTCTGTTAATGAAGGCACAAATACAAATTATGTTTTGACACTTGATGAAAATGCTACTCCGACTCAAATTTCAGGATTAAGCGACGGCGTAACCGTCAACAACGCCCCAAATATGAAACTCGTTACTGAAGGAAACGGCACTTTCAGAATCGGCGGCAGAAATTATGCAATTACCGGCGAAGATGACGGAGTTATTTTTACAACGAATGAAAGTAATTCTGTTGTAACGATTGATGAAGTTGACGGCGCAATTTCTTTTAGCGGCGATGCAACTTTGAGCGTCAACGGTTATGAAGTGGCGATTGATAAAGTTATTAGTTCCGGTGCTACAATTTCAATTTATGGCGGCTCTGAAGGAATTTATAATTTTTATGGGCTTGAAAACGGCGATTCAGTCAACGGCGATTTAAACGGCGCGGCTATTTCTATTCCCGGCAGTTCCTCAAATGTTGTTGTGTATATCAATGAACGCGAATATAAATTATCCGGCGATACTGACGGCGCAATTATTATCCCGAGCGACAGTTTAACTTCAATAAAATATCTTAGCGCAGATTCAACTTTTTGGGTTGACTCGGCAGGAACTTACAAAGTTACCAATGATGATGATGAAACTGTTACACTTGTTTTGGACGGCGCGGGAACAATCATATCTGATGAAGATGGCGTTGTTTACACTTACAACTCAAATTATTTCAGCCTTGATTCAACTTCAGATATTGATACAATTCTTAACACTATCGCTAAACAGCCTTCAAATTATACAAATTTAAAAACGCCGCTTACAACTTTTGATGCGGACGTTAATTACAATTTAAATTTAACTTTTTATCTTAACAATAAAAATTCTTCACCCGCAAATTATAATTTTTCTTCCTCAACTTACAGAAAAAGAATTTCACTTGAGGGCGGCGACCAAAATCTTACACTGAACAGCGCGGGCGATAATATCGTTGTTGTTACAGCCGCCGCCACCGGCAATAAAAATATTTCTTTAGGTACAGCCGGCGATAATGTTGTTATCGAAGAAACTTCAGCTGAAGTTACAATAAGCGCGGGCACGGGACAAGATGATATTGTTTCAAAATCTGATATTGTCGTAAAAACAAATGACAGCGGAATTTCAAAAATTACGCCGCTTAATGACGCCACAATTACTCTTGACAGTTACGGCGAGGAAGAATATGACAACGGCACCGGCGTTCAAACTTCACTTGGAAAAGTTATTAAGGCAGTAAAAACAAATTCAATTTCTTTTGGCGACGGTAAAGCGTCAATTCGTGGCGAAGGTACGGTTATTTTTAATTCGGACGCAGAATCAATCGGCTTTACTAAGGCGAATTTCTACGATATGACAGCTTATGACGGCGAAAATAACAGCGGCTCCCCAACAAAAGTTGCTTTTACTCACACGGCGGGCGGCGTTATCGATGTCAGCAGAAGTTCAGATAATATCGTTATCAAGGGAAATTATTCCGGCGATAAATCCTCAGATTATGAAGGCTCCCTTTTTGGCGGCTACGGCAATGATACTATTTTTGCGGGCGCGGGCGATATTATCAACGCAGGCACGGGCAATAACTTAATTGAACTTTCAACCAATCGCAGTGATGACGAAAATTCAGCAACAATTTTTATCACTGAAAAAAGTTCCAATAATACTATCAAAAGTTTTAAATTTGGCGCAGATTCAAGCGCAGATATTATTCAAACCGGCAAATATAATCTTAATAATGTAGCTATTGAAGATACGGACGTTATAATTTCGCTGAAAAACGCCGGAAATTTAACTTTAAAAGACGCCGTCGGAAAAACCGTACTTTTAGAAAATGATTTTGTTGATACGGCTGTAAAATTTCAATTCACAGATGATAGCATTTCTGTTAATGATACAGATGAATATTATTGGGCGACTGGCAGTGATGTTACTGTTGAGGTAAGCAGTAATTTTTCTGCAGACGCTGTCAATATTGATTTAACAAATTCAGATATACAAGATGAAGAAAATTTAAGATTCAACGGCGATATAAAAGTTTTGGACGCCGGAAATTTTGAAGGCAATGCAACGCTTACAGGCAATGATTCAGCTAATATCATTACGGCAAGCAAAGGCAATTCTACTTTGACGGGCGGCAAGGGCAATGATACTTTAATTGGCGGAAAGGGCGCAGATTTATTTTTATTTGCCGCCGGACACGGTAACGACGTTATTCAAAATTTTGACTTTGACAAAGATAAAATTAATACTGCCGCGTTAAATCTTCAAAGTATCACGACAGATGAAGAAGGCAACGCCTCTTTAAAACTTAGCGACGGTACGATTATTATTGAAGAGGCTGTAGGAAATATTTTACAGTTTGAAAATAATTATTTCAGCGAAACTGCAACTTTTCAACTCGGCTACGATAATCTTATTATTGCTAACGAGGCGGATTATTATTGGGCGGGCGGCAATAACGCCACTGTTTCGCTTGCAGGATATAGCGCAGAAAGTGTCAGCATAGATTTAACCGGTACAGATTTTGAAGATACTGAAAATCTTAAAATTTTCGGCGATGCCCAAAATGTTGACGCAAGCAATTACAGCGGCACGGTTAATATTATCGGTAGTCAAAAATCAAATTCCATAACATTGGGCAGCGGCGCGGCTTTAATAAAATATTCTTCAGGCGGCGGCAATGATACAGTTTTTGGCGTCAAGGAAAATGACACGCTACAAATTATCAACGCCAATTATTCAACTGTTCAAAGTGACGATGATTTAATTGTTAATGTTGGAAGTGGCTCCATTTTGTTAAAAGACGCCGCAAATATTACCTTGACGATAGGCGGCACAATCGAAGGCGGCGCGTCAAAAACTGTTGTTGGAACTTCCGGAAAAGATACAATTACAAATACCGTTGCAGGCGCAGTCATTACCGCACTTGGCGGCAACGATTCAATTTACAATATTGGAAACAGAGTAAGCATTGACGCGGGAACAGGCAACGATACTGTAGAAAACAGCGGCACAAATACTTATATCAACGGCGGCTCCGGCGACGATATTATTAATAACACTGCGCTAACTGTTACAATAGCGGGTGGCTCCGGTTACGATACAATTACAAATTCCGGTACAAATGTATCAATCAATGCCGGCGATGCTAACGATAAAATTTCAAACAGCGGCTCCAGAGTTACAATTATTGGCGGCAAGGGCGCAGATTCTATTTTTAATCAAGGGGATAATGTTTCAATTTCCGGCGGCGATAGCAGGGATTCTATTGTAAGTGACGGCTCCAACGTTACAATTACCGGCGGCGACGGCGAAGATATAATTTCACTTTCAAGCAGTAGTAAAAATGTTTTGATTCAATATCATTCCGGAGACGATATTGATAATATTTACGGAATTAGCGCGGGCGATACTGTCAAAGTTACCGGCGCAAAATATTCTTCTTTAAAAAGCGGGCAAAATATCAAAGTCAATGTTGGTACCGGCTATTTGTTGCTTAGAAATGTCGTAGGTGTAGATTTTAAATTGGACGGAACTTTAGAATCAGCAGATGCGGCAAATGTTTTAAAAGGAACGGCTAAACAGGATACTTTAACAAATGCTGAAGATTCTTTCATTATACAAGGCTTAGGCGGCGCGGATTCTATCCAAAACAGCGGCTCCAGTGTAACAATTATTGGCGGCACGGGCAACGATACAATTACCAATACCGGCAACAGTAATATTTATCAGTATGCAAGCGGCGATGGCAACGATACAATTTTTGGATTCACGGCTTATGACACTTTACAAATTACAAAGGGTACAATTAAAAGTTCACTTGCTACAGGTTCAGATTTTATTTTGTATATAGGCGCAGGTTCAGTTACTTTCAAAGGACTTGAGGGCGATGCAACAGTTAATGTTCTTGATGCTAAGGGCGTTTTAAGCACAGTAAAAGTTGGAAAACTCGTACAAGGAACGGCTAAGGCTGATGTTTTGGCTAATCTTAAAGACGGTTATCAAATTGAAGGATTCGCCGCAAATGACAGGATCACAAATTACGGAAACAAAGTTACAATTATAGGCGGCACGGGCAACGATACAATTACTAATCACGGCGAAAAAGTTGTTTACAATTATGCTACTTCAGACGGCAAAGATATTATTTACGGCTTTTCTTCAACTGATACTTTGCACCTTACAAAAGGCAAGATAACCGGTTCAGTTGTTAGCGGCAGTGATTTTATTTTGAATATTGGCGCGGGCTCTGTTACTTTCAAAAATATGGACGCGGGTTCTTATGTAAATGTAATAAATGCGGACGGCTCCAAAACTGTTTTCACTATTCCACGATTAGTGCAGGGAACAAGCCGAATTGATACTTTGTCGAACGATAAAGACAGATATTTAATTGACGCACTCGGCGGCGCAGATAAAATTACTAACAGCGGCTCCAACTGTACAATTATTGGGGGCAATGGCAATGATACAATTACAAATACCGGCGGTAAAAATCTTTACCAATATGCAACCGCCAATGGCAAAGATACTATAATTGGATTTGCGGCGAATGACACTTTGCAAATTACAAAAGGTACTATCAAAAGTTCAGTTGTCAGCGGCAATGATTTTATTTTGAATATTGGCGCGGGCTCTGTTACTTTCAAAAATATGACGGGCGGTACAGCTATTAACTTGATAGATTCCAGCGGAAAATCTTCAACTTTAACTGTTCCAAAAATAATGCAGGGTACAGCAAAATCAGATACTTTAACAAATACCGAAAAAGATTATGAAATTGAGGCGTTCGCCGGCAATGATTATATTTCAAACAGCGGCTCCAATGTTACAATTATTGGCGGCAAGGGCAATGATACAATTAACAATTCCGGCAGTAAAAATCTTTACAAATACGCGGCAGGCGATGGAAAAGATACTATAATTGGATTTGCGGCGAATGACACTTTACAAATTACAAAAGGAACAATCAAAAATTCAGTTGTTAGCGATAATGATTTTATTTTGGGCGTCGGTACAAGTTCAATCACTGTTAAAGATGTTGTCGGGCAAACAATTACTTTGATTGACGCCAAAGGAAATTCCTCTTCTTTCAAAGTTCCATATATTCACACTCTTACAGCAAAATCTGATTCTTTTACAAATGAAGATGCGGGTTATGAAGTACACGCGCTAGCCGGTAATGATTCTATTGAAAACTTTGCTAAAAATGTCACGGTATACGCAGGCGAAGGCAAAGATTATGTTTACAATATTGGAAGTAATTCTGTGATTGACGGCGGCGCAGGTAATGACGCTATAGATAATTTTTCAGATAACTGCACAATTATCGGCGGCAAGGGCAATGATACTATTACAAATAACGGTACAAAAAATGTTTATCAATATGCAAGCGGTGACGGCAAAGATACTATTGTTGGATTCAGCACAACAGACACTTTAGAAATTACCTATGGCAACCTTAAAACTACAAGTGTTAATGGTATGGACGTTATTATAAATGTTGGCAGTGGCTCCATTACGCTTGAAGATGCCGCCGGAAAAAATATTAATATTAAAAATTCTGCAGGAACTGTAACAACAACACTTTACAGCGGAATTTGGGAAGGAACTGCAAAGGCTGATACATATTCAAATTCTACCAGCAATTTAATTTTGAGAGGACAAGGCGGCAATGATACTATCGAAAATTACGCTGCTAATGTTGCGATTTACGGCGGCGCAGGACACGATTCAATTTCCGTTGATAAAAGCAAAAATGTTACAGTAATTGGCGGCGCGGGCAATGATACAATTTCCAACAGCGGCGGCGCAGTTCGTTATCAATATGCAAGCGGCGATGGCAAAGATGTTATTGTTGGATTTACTAAAAATGACACTTTGCAAATTACCGGCGGAACTGTTAAATCTGTTACTAAAACCGGCGGCAATACAATTATCAGCGTTGGCAGTGGCTCCATTACTTTGCAAAAATATACAGGCAATGTTAATCTTGTCGATAGAAAAGACGCCACAATTAATGTTAATGCGTGGTTTGCTGAAGATAATAATTTCATTACTGAAGATACAACGCTTGATTCTGTAATGGAAGATAAATTTGCTGTTACTAATTTTGAAACTGAAAATTATTCAAGCCTCGCGCAGGAGTCCACGCTTTTAACTTTCAGCAAAGATAAATAAAATCTAAAAAATTTTTACGTTACTAATTTTGAAACTGAAAATTGTTTTAGGATATGTTTATAAAAAAGATTTAAAAAATGGGCGCACAGGACGTGCGCCCGCAGATTGTTATCGCCGTGATGGCGATATAATCTGCAGTTTCTTTCTTTGCTAAGCGTTTCTTTCTTTGCGCCAAAGAAAGAAATGCGTTTTTCAAAAATAAAAAATTTTTAAAAATTGAAATTTGTAAACACGTCTTACCCTCGCGCAGGTTTCCACCCTTTTAACTTTCAGCGAAGATAAATAAAATCTAAAAAAAATTTTTACGCCGAAAAAAATCGGCGTTTTTTTTTATGAAAAATTCCTAACCTATAATCGCTGTGTTGCAAAGATTTTCTCAAAATTGTAAAATAGCGTTACAAGTCGAAAATCTTAAGCGAGGTGAAGTTTAAATGCCCCAAAAAAAATCTGCAACTGATACTGAACAAAAACCAAAACGTACTCGTACTAAAAAAACTGCCGAAAATGAAACTGAATTAAATCCTAAGCCAAAACGTACGCGCACTAAAAAAACTGCCGAAATTCCGCAGGTTGAAATTCCCCAAGCCGCAATTCCGCAAGTCGAAACTCCAAAACTTGCTACTCAACAGGTAAAAAGCAAAGAAAAAATATTTGCGCTGGATATTGGTACGCGCAGTGTTATAGGAATTGTTGCCGAATTGGAGCCAAACGGCAAATTAAATATCATTGCAACCCACCGCGAGGAACATAAAACCCGCGCAATGCTTGATGGGCAAATTCACGACGTGCCACAAGTTGCCGCCGTCCTTGAACAAGTTAAAAATGCACTCGAAGAAAAAGTTGGTGAACTGACAAGCGCGGCAGTTGCAGCGGCAGGACGCGCCCTTTATACTATGACTGCTGAGGCTGAAATGGAATTGCGCGGCGTCATTACCCTTGAACACCAAAATAATTTGGATTTTGCCGGAGTTCAACTTGCCCAGTCTCAACTTGCAAATTCTCAACTAATTTCAGAACAAACAAGTTATTATTGCGTTGGATTCAGCGTTATCAGTTACGAATTGGACGGAATTTCTTTAAAAAGTTTGATAGGACAGCGCGGCAGACTTGCAAAAGTAAAAGTCATTGCAACTTTTTTACCGCGTCAAGTTATCGATTCAATGCAAAGTGCCCTTCGCTATTCAAATTTGGATATGCGCGCCCTTACATTGGAGCCAATAGCTGCAATTAATGTTTTAATTCCACCGACAATGCGTCATTTGAATTTAGTTTTGGTAGATATTGGCGCGGGAACTTCCGACGTTGCAATTACAAAAGGCGGCGCGGTTATCGCTTATGGAATGGTACCAATAGCCGGCGATGAAATTACTGAAACTCTTTCGCAAAAATATTTGTTAGATTTTAACGTTGCAGAGGAAGTCAAACGCAAGGCGGCAAGCGGCGAAGACGGAACTTATACAGATATTTTGGGAATGACGCACGAATTTACCGCACAAGAAATTATTGATTCTATTGATGAAACTGTAAAAAATTTGGCGGACTCAATCGCTAAAACTATTTTAGATTTAAACGTAAATGAAACGCCGCAAGCAATTATGTTAGTCGGCGGTGGAGCTTTAACGCCCAATCTTCCAAAACACGTTGCCGCCGCTATGAAAATGCCGGAAATGCGCGTAGGTGTTCGCCGCCCCGATATGGTTGAAGGAATTATAAATATTCCACGTGAACTTTTTATGCCGGACGCTGTAACGCCGCTCGGAATTTTAAAAATCGCCACGATTAACACTTTGCATTTTTTGACTGTTTATGTTAATGACGAAGAATTTGCACTTTTCCATTTTCAAAAATTGACAGTAAGCGACGCGCTTTTAAATGCCGGAGTTCAACTTCGTAAATTGAACGGCAAGCCCGGTCTAGGTTTAATGATTCACATTGACGGCGAAAAGAAATTTTATCCCGGCAGCATGGGCGAAGTTGCAAAATTGACTGTAAACGGCGAAGAGGCAACACTTGAAACGCCGCTTGAAAATAATTGTCATATTGTGGTTGAAAGTGGCGCGGACGGCGTAACGCCCGTACTTAAACTCGAAGATGTCATTACAGATTTACCAAGTTTCAAAGTTAAAATTAACGGCGTCGAAGAAGAAGTTAAGGCAAAAGTTATAGTCAATGGTGAAGTTAGTTTAATGACGCGCGTTTTGCAAGACGGCGACGATATAAGAATTTCTTTGCCCTCAACTATTGGGGAAGTTTTGAGGCTTACCGGTTATTCACCTACCGGACAAAAAATCCGCTACAGATTGAACGGCAAAACTTTAAGCTACGTTTGCACGCCAAAAATTTTAATGAACGAAATGGAAGTTAAACTTTCACTGCCTGTTCATGACGGCGATAATATAGAATATTTCCCAAATGATACTCCAAAAGTTTCTGACGTTTTAAATATTTCCGGAATTAATGCATCAGTGAAAATTTATTATTCCGGCGATGAATATTACGTACCGACAATTACAGATTTAGATTTAATGATAAACGGCAGACCCGGCAATTTAAACACGCTGATTAATGACGGCGCAAGAATTGAATACAAAAAATTTGAACGGCGCGATATTACGGTTAGTGACGCGCTCCTTGCTGTAGATTTTAAGCCGCCGAATCCTAAAACCAGAATTGGATTTGAGATAAAAGTAAACGGCAACCCCGCAGATTTTGCAGATCCAATGCGTGAGGGCGATACTTTGGAAGTTATTTTAAAATCACAGGACGGCACAATTATTTCTTCAGACAGCACAATAGAAATTCCAATAAGCGGAGTTGGAGAGCCAATGACGCCGGAAACTATCAAGGAAATTTCGGAAAAGCGCAAATTAACCATTCGTGATTTTATTCGCAACGATTAAATTTTATTTTAGGATTCTTATGCTAATTTGATATATAATATTTTTGATTTTAAGGAGGTTTCAAAATGAAATTTTGGGAAAAAATAAAAAGCCGCAAGTTCAAAAAAACTTTAGCGGCAGTTGCGGCAAGCGGGATTTTATTTTTTGGCGCAAATAATGTTTCTGCTGCGCCTGCGGATAACGCGGATTTTGAATTTAGACAAGCATACCTTTCTTTAGCAAATGATATTCGCACGTTTGATCAAAGTATTGTTTTTTTCGGTACAACATTTCACGTTGATATTAGCAGTCAAGGACAAATTCTGCGCGATAATTCAATGAGAATGAGCGGCAACATTAACTGGGCTTATACAAATCCTACAACTAAACAAACTTCAAATAATAATATACCTTTCTTTATGACGCACTTAAACAACGAAATGATGTTGTATGTTCAACGCAACAATAAATGGAGCAGATTTATCTTGCCAAATATCCCGGCAGATTTTGTGGACGCTGTAAAATCAAATGATATTAGTATTCTCGAAGAAAATTTAAAAGCCGTCAAAAGTGTAGAAATTTTCCGCGATACTAATTCACAAGAAATTTTCAATATAACTTTGGACGGACAATATTTGGCTGAACGTTTGAAAGAATACGGCAAAAAAACCGACACAACTCAATTTTCAGCAGAGGAACTTACCGAACAAACAAATTTCTTCCGCAATTTGGAAAACGCTTTTCAAAAAACAGATGTAGTTTGCACGTGGACTGTTGATAAAGACCAAAATGCAACTTTAACCGCCGTAGTTGATTTAACGCCGGTTATGCGCGCTTATGCTGAAAGTGTCCTTGACGAGGCGGCAGAAGGCAAAATCACCCTTAGTGATGAAGACAGATTGTTAATGGAAACTATCGGCTATTACAGCGAATTTCATTATTCAATGAGTTCTTCAAAAATTACCAACACTCAAGCTCTTACACCGCCCGCTGCTGCAAGAAAAGCCGCTGTCAACAACAATATTTTTCAAGATTTCCTTAAGGATATGACAACTTCAGTAAAAAGAAATTAATATAATTTAAGATAAAATTTTAAAGGCGACCGAAAAATTTAATCGGTCGTTTTTATTTTGCGGCTATAAATTAATGCTGATTGAGAAAAAAATTTGCCCGTCAATTTCTGAAGAATTTTTCAACTTGACTTTGTGAGAAAGTGAATTTTTTAAGCGGCTAAGATAATTTTTAACGGCGTCCGGCGATTCTGAAAATCCTTCAATTTCAAAATTTTTATCGGCGGCTCTTATCTTTTCCAAAAAAATTTTACCGTCAGCAATTTTTCCAATTTTAACCAGCGCGTTGAATTTTTGAAAATTTATATCTTGTTCCGAAATTGCCCCGTTAAAACGCTTTATTTCGGCTGTAACGGCGTCAAAATCTTTTTTTAATATAAAAGTATCATTTTGAGAATTGAAACGCTCCTGAGCCTTTTGAGCGTGTGTTTTGGAAGAAAAATAATCGCCGGCAAGTTTTGCAGAAAAACCCGTCAAGGCGATTAAAAAAATTGCCGCCGCCGTCAAAGAAATTTTTTTAATATTCCACGTTGAAATTTTGATATTTAAAATGTTGGGGGATTTTTTATTTTTGACAATATCGGCGGCGAAAACTGCGCGATTAAATGGAGTTAGCGGGCGGTCTTCGTTGATTAAAATTTGTGGAAATTCGGTAAGTGCGCAAAGTGTCATAGAATTTTTTTCAAAGGCGGAAATATAATCTTCGACGGTTGACGCGGGCAAAGTCTCCATCCAAATTTCATCGCCAACTTGAATTGAAGTATAGCAGGCGTCTTTATTGGCGTGCGCAGTTGCCCAAATTTTTACCGCGTTTGCAATTTCATTGGCAGGAATATTTTTAAATTCAGTTTGAAAAGTAACAGCCGTGCCTTCGCGCAGTACTAATCCAATTTTTGAGACTTGCCAGCCGCGTTGGTTACAGATAAGTTTAATTTTTTCTGCAAGCTGAAAAATTGCGGGCGTTTTATCGTCTAAATCAATTTCAAAATTAAAATCTGCAATTTCAAGTTTATCAGTAAATCGCGCCAAAAAAATTTTTTCATTGTCATAGTAAACGCCCAAAATTTCGCTTAAATCTTCGCGAAAAAATTTAAAAATATCCATAAAAAAATTACCCCATTTGACAAGTATTAGGAAAAATAAAATTACAGGAACCCTTAGCAAGTTGCTTTTAGTTTAAGTTATAACACCCCACGCCGCCCTAGTTTTTGCCTGTGATTATTTGAAAGAAAAAAATGCCGACTTGTAAAAAAAAGAATTTATAAATAATTTATAAATATTAAGCTCTCAAAAATTCTTAGTCAAGAATAATCGACGCTTAGCAAGTTGCTTTTAGTGAAAAATATAACGCCCCGCGCCGTCTAAGTTTTTGCCTGTGATTATTTCAAAAAAAGAAATGCCGACTTGTAAAAAAAAGAATTCATAAATAATTTATAAATATTAAGCTCTCAAAAATTTTTAGTCAAGAATAATTGACGCGCCCAAATTAAATTGCTAGACTTAATGAAAAAAATTTGGAGGATAAAATTTTGGCTTTCAAAGATTTAAGAGAATTTATTGACGAACTCGAAAAAAGAAAACTTTTAAAGCGAATAAAAGTACCAGTCAACGCAGAATTGGAAATTACCGAAATTACAGACCGCGTTTCAAAGTTCAAAGATAGCCGCAATGTTGCATTACTTTTTGAAAATGTGCGCGGATATGATATGCCGGTTTTAATTAATCAATTCGGCAGTTATGAAAGAATGGCTCTTGCGTTGGGCGTTGAAAAACTTGACGACGCCGCCAATGATATTAGGGAACTTTTAAAACTGCCTTACCTTTCGCTGAAAAATCGTTCAAATATCGTTTCAATAATTTCAACCGGCAGTAAAGTTATAAATTTTCCAAAATATATAAAAAATGCGCCGTGTCAAGAAATTGTTGACGAAAGACCGAGCCTTGATAAAATTCCAATTTTAAAATGTTGGCCTCAAGACGGCGGGGCTTTTATAACTTTGCCGCTTGTCTTTACAAAAAATCCTAAAACCGGCAAAAGAAATGTTGGAATGTACCGCCTGCAAAAATTTGATTCCACAACAACCGGAATGCATATTCACATACACAAAAACGGCGCGGAAAATCTGCGCGACGCCGCCGAAAATAAAATTGAATGCGCCGTTGCAATAGGTACAGATCCAATTACAACTTACGCCGCAACCGCGCCCTTGCCGCGTGACGTTGATGAAATGGTTTTTGCGGGATTTTTGCGCCATAAATCAGTTGAGCTTACAAAGTGCAAAACTGTAGATTTAGAAGTTCCCGCGCACGCAGAAATTATTTTGGAAGGCTACATTTCAACCGACGAATTACGCTGCGAAGGTCCTTTTGGGGATCATACCGGTTTTTATTCGCTGGCTGATGATTATCCTGTTTTTCATGTAACTTGCATTACTACAAGAAAAAATCCAATTTACGCCGCAACAATCGTAGGCAAGCCGCCACAAGAAGATTGTTACCTTGCAAAGGCAACCGAAAGAATTTTTTTGCCACTCCTTCAACAAATTGTCCCGGAAATTATTGATATAAATATGCCGTTTGAAGGCGTCTTTCATAATTGCATTATAGTTTCAATAAAAAAATCTTATCCAATGCAGGCGCGAAAAGTTATGCATGCCCTTTGGGGAATGGGACAAATGATGAACGTAAAAATGATTATTGTTGTTGACGCACATGTGGACGTTCAAAATTTAAGTGAAGTTGCGTGGCGTGTTTTTAGCAATATCGACGCTGAACACGATTTAGAAATTGTTCATGGACCGCTTGACGTTTTGGATCATTCTTCGCCGTTGCCAAAATTCGGCGCAAAAATTGGAATTGACGCTACAAAAAGTTGGAAAGAAGAAGGACACCTGCGCGAATGGCCCGCTGAAATTGAAATGACGCCGGAAATTAAGGCGCGGGTAGATTATTTGTGGCGTTCACTGAATTTAGATTAAAAATTTATCAAAAAAATAGAATCCCTCCTAAAAACGGGATTCTATCGAAAAATTTATTTTAAACCGAGTAACTTTTCAAATTCAGTTTCACTCAAAATTTTAATACCAAGTTGTTGCGCCTTAGTAAGTTTGGAGCCTGCATCTTCGCCCGCAATTACATAATCTGTAACTTTGCTGACACTGCCTTTGACAAGCCCGCCGCGTTCCTCAATCAATTTTGTAGCCTCAGCACGTTTATAATTTTCAAGCGCGCCGGTAAGCACAAAAGATTTTCCGCGCACTGCGTCATTTTCTGAATCCTGCGCGACAATTTCAATTTCAGTAGTCAAGCCGGCGTTTTTGAGTTCGTCAATCAATTTTAAATTCGCCTCCTCACTGAAAAATTCAACAATATTTTTGGCAGTAACTCCGCCAATATCCGGCACGTTTTGCAATTCGTCAACAGTTGCCTTAGAAATTTTTTCAAGACTGCCGAAATAATTTATTAAGTCACGCGCCGCCGCACTTCCAACACCGAAAATCCCCAAGCCCGTTAAAAGTTTTGCGGGCGAATTTTTTTTACTTTTTTCAATAGCGGCTAAAACATTATCGGTTGCCTTTTCACGTCCAAAAATTTTTTGTTTGATAAGTTCTTCGCGCAGATTTTTTAATTTGTAAATATCAGAAATATTTTTTATAAAGCCGCCGTCAATCAGCGCGGCAACTGCATTTTCGCCTAAGCCTTTAATATCCATTGCCGAGCGTCCGACAAAATTTAAAATGTGATTTTCCAACTGCGCGGGGCAATTTGGATTGATACAGCGAAAATCGGCGGCTGATTCTTCCCTTTCGAGTTTGTGACCGCACACGGGGCAATTTTCCGGAAATTTGAAAGGAATTGAATCGGCGGGGCGTTTTTCAAAATTTACGCCGCGTACTTTTGGAATTATTTCGCCGCTTTTATAAACTTTGATTGTATCGCCAATTCTAATATCCAGCGCGTCAATAAAATCTTGATTGTGCAAAGTGGCGCGTTCAACTTTTGTCCCGTTCAAAATTACGGCGTCAAAAATCGCAGTCGGAGTGATTCTGCCTGTGCGCCCGACACTAAGTCCAATTTTTCTTAAGACAGTTTCTTTTTCGTCCGGCGGGTATTTGTAAGCCACAGCCCAACGCGGAAATTTGGAAGTTGCGCCTAAAGTTTCACGTTGGGCGAAAGAATTAACCTTAACCACCGCGCCGTCAATATCATATTCCAAATTTGCACGATAACTGCCAATATTTTCAATCGCCGCCCAAACTTCCTCAAAATTCTTGCAAACTTTGTATTCGTGAATGATTTTAATTCCGTTGCGAATCATAAAATTATAGGCGTCGGTGTGGCTTGTAATTTCCACGCCTTCAATTTTCTGCAGATTGAAAACGAACATTGATAAATTTCTTTCGGCAACAATTCTGCTATCGAGTTGACGAAGAGTACCGGCGGCGCAATTTCTGGGATTAGCAAAAGTTTTTAATCCCAATTTTTCTTGACGGGAATTAACGGCGGCAAAAGTTTTTTTCGCCATATAAACTTCACCGCGAATTTCAAAATAATTTGGCGCGTCAACAAGTTTTTGAACAACATCAGAAATGACGCGGGCATTTTCAGTAACATCTTCGCCCAAATTTCCATCACCGCGAGTAATAGCTTGCGAGAGTTCGCCATTTTCGTAGCGCAGAGCAAGCGATAAGCCGTCAATTTTTTCTTCGACAACAAATTCAACTTCGCCAAGTTTAGAAATAGTATCGTTGACAAAATTTTCAACTTCGGCGCGGCTGAAAACGTCTTGCAGTGATAACATTTGTACATCATGCGGAATTAATTTGCCGGCTGTACGTTTGGCGTTGCCGCCTACAATTTGAGTTGGTGAAGTTGCCGTGATAAATTCCGGAAATTCCTTTTCAATTTCTTTAAGGCGATTCATTAATTTGTCATATTCATAATCTGAAATTTCCGGCGCGTCTTCGTCATAATATTTTTTATTGTGATATTTAATTTCTTTGCGGAGTTGAATTAATTCCGCCTTAATTTTTGCAATATCCATTTTGTTTAATCCTTGTTTGGTAGAATAAAAAATTTAAATGAATGGTACAGAGGCGCAAAAGGCGCGCCAAATTTTTTGAAAAAGATTGAGACGCCCGCCGCACTCCGTTTTTGCTTGTGAGTTTAGGATTAGGTAACGTGAGTAAACGCGGCTGGAACTTTGAATTACTTTTTGTTTGACGCGAAAAACACAGGCGGGCGCGGCACTTTTTCTTTGGTACTTGCGCGGCTTGCAACGCAAGGCGTGCTCTTTAGTACTTTTTTTGCTGTAGAAAAAAGAAAGTACATTTAAAATAAAGAATTTTTAACATTTATAAATTAAAAAGATTTTACAAAAAAAACTTAGCCTTTAGAAATAGGAGCAACAGTAGCTTTAATTTTTCTTTCGCCAATCGCCGGATTAATAAAATCAATCGTCAAATTTTCGCCCTCAACAACCATAACAGTACCGACGCCCCATTTTTTGTGAATGAGTCTATCGCCAACTTGCCAATCAATAGCGGGAGTATTTTCAGTTTTGGAATTAGTAAGAAAAGAAATTTTGGATTCTTTCTTAGGCGGCGCAGGATTTTTATTTTCAGAAATAGATTGACGATAATTTGAACTGTTTGTATTGCGTTCAGAAAAACTTGAAAGAATTTCAGCCGGAATTTCTGCAACAAATCTTGAAATGTGCGATTCATAGGAACGCCCAAAAGTTCGACGTTCAGACGCCGCAGTAAGATAAAGTTTAGTTTTGGCGCGTGTCATTGCAACGTAGCAAGCGCGACGTTCTTCCTCAAGTTCAGTTGAAGAAATCATTGAAATTGAATGCGGCAAAAGTCCTTCTTCCATACCCGCCACAAAAACTACCGGAAATTCAAGCCCTTTTGCTGAATGAATCGTCATTAAAGAAACGCGGGAATTTTCTTCATCAAGTGAATCAATATCTGTAATAAGTGCAACATGATTCAAAAAATCTTCCAGTGTAATATCAGAATTTATTTCATCAAATTCTTCTGCGCCATTGACAAAGGAGCTTAAATTTTCTATGCGATTGAGATTTTCCTGTTTAGTGCCTTCTTCGCCTTCATTAAGCGACGCCAAATAACCGGATTCTTTCAAAACTGCATTGATTAACGCGGCGATAGGCAAGCCTTCACGCACTGAAGAAAAAGTTACAAGCATTGAGGTAAATTCGTGAAGTTTTTGTTTACATTTCGGCGAAAGTTGCGGAACTTGCGCCAATAAACTTTCAGAATATACCACATCAAAAATCGCAAGGTTCCTTTCTGCCGCAAAATTTACCAAACGTTCAAGATTTATTGGACCAACACCGCGACGCGGTACATTTACAACGCGCAAAAAACTTATATCATCACGCGGATTAACAATCAAGCGCAAATAAGCCAAAATATCTTTAATTTCTTTGCGCTCATAAAATTTTATATTTCCAACAATAACATAAGGAATATCAGTTTGCATAAATTTTTCTTCAAAGGCGCGGGATTGTGAATTTGTGCGGTAAAGAATTGCAATATCACTGTATTTAAAATTTTCGTACGTTATTAACCTGCGAATTTCACGCGCAGTAAACGCCGCCTCCGCCTTATCTGACAGGCAATGAATAAAATTAATTTTGCCGCCGGTTTCATTTTCTGTCCACAGATTTTTTTCTTTACGATTGACATTATTTGCAATGACGCCGTTAGCCGCACTCAAAATATTTTTTGTGGAGCGGTAATTTTGTTCAAGCTTGATAACGGTTGAATCGGGATAATCTTTTTCAAAGTCCAAAATATTTTGCATATTTGCGCCGCGAAAACCATAAATCGATTGATCCGCGTCCCCTACCACGCAAATATTTTTGTATTTTGCGGCAAGCAATTTCGTCAATTTGTACTGCGCCATATTTGTATCTTGATATTCATCAATCAGAATGTAGCGAAATCTTTCTTGATACTTTTCCAAAATTTCCGGGTGTTTCTCAAAAATTTTTACCATTATAAAAATTAAATCGTCAAAATCCAGCGCGTTAATTTGTACCATTTTCTGTTCATAAAGTTCATAAATATTGACGAGTTGCTTTTCAAAATCCGAGCTGTCCTCTTTTGTAAAAATCATTTCACGGTATTTGGCGGCGTCGATTAATTTATTTTTTAAATCTGAAATAACGTTTCCAGCGTGTGAAAATCTTTCGCCTTCAAGATTTAATTTTTTTATACATTCGTTCAAAATTTTTTGACTGTCAGTCGTATCGTAAATCAGATAATTTTTTTTGTAAGTGCCGGTAATTTCAATTTCAAATCGCAAAAGTTTAGCGCAAAGTGAATGAAAAGTGCTCAACCAAACATCTTTAGCTTTTTCGCCAATCATTTTTTCTGCGCGAGTCTTCATTTCTTTGGCGGCTTTATTGGTAAAAGTTATCGCCAAAATATTGTAAGGGGCGACGCCGTGCGCCAGCAAATTCGCAATTCGGCAAGTTAAAACCCTGGTTTTGCCGCTACCCGCGCCCGCTATTACCAACAACGGACCTTCAAGGCAATTTACTGCCTCTTTCTGTTGAGGATTTAAGCCCTCAAAAATTTTTTCTTCACTATCCAAAAATATTTCCTCCTCGAAAAAATCTTTCCCCAAAAATCAGTTACGTAAAACTTTTTTTAATTCTTCCATTAATTTTGAAACTTCGATAGGCTTTGCAATGTGTCCGTTCATACCGGCGTTGTAAGCGGCTTTTATATCTTCGTCAAAAGCATTAGCCGTCATTGCTAAAATTGGCGTGGATGCTAATTTTTTATCCGGCAGTTGACGAATTGCCTCCGTTGCCTCGTAGCCGTCCATTTCCGGCATTTGTATATCCATCAAAATTACATCGAAGTAACCGTAACCTTTTTCTTTTAGAGTTTTAATAGCATCTTTGCCATTTTCAGCCGTTTCAACTTCAAAGCCGCTCATTTCCAAAATCGCCGTTGCAATTTCCCTGTTCACGTCAATATCATCTACCAGCAAAATTTTTTTACCGGCTAAATCTGAAATATCATCTGCAGGTTTTTCATTTTGAAGTTTGCGCCCGACGGCGTTTAACAAAGTTTGATGAAGTTCCGAGCGAAAAACCGGCTTGTTGCAAAAAGAATTGACGCCCGCCGCCAATGCCTCTTCTTTGACTGAAACCCAATCATAAGCCGTCATTAAAATTACAGTTGGTTTATCGCCGACAAGTTTGCGCAGTTGTCGAACAACTTCAATTCCGCCTAAATCCGGCAATTTCCAGTCTATAACGTAGACGCCAAAATTTTCCCCAATTTCGCCGGAATGTTTCGCACGAAGTACAGCCTCTTTGCCGGAAAGTGTCCAGCTGGGTTTCATACCAAATGACGATAACATTTTTGCTACGCCGTCGCAAGCGTCAAAATCATCATCTACCACAAGTGCGCTTAGCCCTTTCAATTCGGAAATACTAAAATCTTTGTCGTCATCTTGGGCGATTTTAAAATTTGCCTTGACAATAAATTCTGAACCTTCGCCGGGCGCGCTTATAACTTCAATCGTTCCGTGCATTAAGTCAACAATTCTTTTTGTAATTGCCATTCCTAAGCCGGTACCTTGAATCCCGCTAACTGTTGCAGTTCTTTCACGAGAAAAAGCCTCAAAAATTTTGGCGGCAAATTCCGGCGTCATTCCCATACCGTTATCTTTAACTCTAATTTCATACGCGCCGTAACCTTCAGGGGCGTTTTTGTGTTGTGAAATTTTTACAAAGATTTTCCCGCCGGCTTGAGTATATTTAATTGCATTTGACAAAAGATTCAACAAAACTTGATTTAAGCGCAATTTATCGCAGATAATATTTTCATTCGTGACGCCGACCGCGTCCATAAAAAGTTCTTGTTGTTTCGCCTCTGCCTGTCCAATTATGATTGTGTTTAAATCGTGCAAAATTTTTGGCAAGCTGCAAAGTGATTCATCAAGTTCAATTTTGCCGCTCTCAATCCTTGACATTTCCAAAACATCATTAATCAGCGAAAGTAAATGACTGCTTGACGCTTTAATTTTTGAAAGATATTCTGAAACTTTTTCAACGTCAGTAACATCTTTTAACGCTAAATCAGTAAATCCAATGATAGCATTCATAGGAGTTCTAATATCGTGACTCATTGACGAAAGAAACGCAGTTTTGGCGTGGGATTTTTCTTCGGCGGCGAGTTTTTCTTTTTCAAGCGTAAGATTTTTTTCACGCGCAAAAATTTCGGTGTAGTTGACGTAAACAAAAATATCAGCCAAAGTTAAGCCGTAAAACAGCGGCAAGTTAAACATTTCGCAAATTATAAAAGCTAATGGAAAAGCCGCAATTATAGCCGAATTTTCAAGCCGTTCTTCAAAAGATTTTTGGCGGTTGTGATAGGAAAATGAAAGCCACGCGGCAACGGGGTACAAACAATTTAGAAAAATCATTAACTTCCAAAGTGCGCCGAATTTTACTGAAAAATTTTCAACACTAAAATATAAACCTGTCAGCGGAGTTGTTAAAAGCAACAGAATATTTAGCAGGAAAGGTAAAGCTATCAGCATTCGTCGTTTTGGAATTTTTAAATCAGCGGAATTTTGATAAAGTTCCAAAAAGAAAAAAATTTTGAACGCGCAAAAAGCCAAAATCCCAAAATTTAAAATATTGACAAAATAAATTGCTGTATCGTTATTTGAAACAAAAAACCTACTCGCGCAGGCTACAAAATATGCAAGTTGGATTATTAAAATTTGCGTGAAAGATTTTTGCAGGGCAGTTTCATTAAAAACCGTCCTTTGTTTGTAGAGTAAAATTGAAATTGCCGCCGCACAAAAGGCGTTGGCATAAACATAATTAAGCTCCATAATCTTAATTCCTAACTACGGCGTTAATATATCAATATGCAAAATTTCCCCGTCGTCAAGAGTCAAATAATCTTGATTAATATCGAGAATTTTTTTGCCGTTGAGAGAATCGCCAATTTCAAGAATCAAATTTTCACTGTCAGAATTTTTTTCATCTGAAATAAATTTTTGAATGAGTGCAGATTTTTTATTGCCAATAATAGCAGTGCCGCGCAGAATAAATTTTTCAGCGGTTTTAACGGGAATCTGCGCGACAGGCGGCGTAATATTTGGCGGGATAATTACAGTTGGAATTTCCGGCGGCGGTTGAATTATTTCTTTTTGTGGAGTTTTGAAAGGATCGTAAATGTATAAATCGTCCGAATTTGCGCCGCGTACGACGTTAATATTTTTATCGGCGGTTGAAACGGCGGCATTTTTTACCGTGATAATTTTTTTATCAGAATCAGTCGGTTTAACGTTTTCGACAGTTTCAACGGGCGCGGGATTTTCAGAAAGATTAATTTCTTCGCCGACAGAATTTTCATCAGTGAAAAATAAAATAACCGCCACAATAAAACAAATAAAAACCGCCGTAAAGCGAACTTTATTTTCTTTAATTTCAGCCAGGTTATTTTGCCAAATTTTTTTTAGTTCGTCGTCGAACATTATTTAAACTCCCAAAGTAAAAATCGGTAATTATAACGAAAATTAGGCGCATTCAAAAGTTTTTAGGTACTTTTATACAAAGATAAAAGAAAAGCCCCGCCACGTTGAAATTTTCGCCCGTTTTGGCGATTTTAAATTTGTTTGTTTACAAATGGAAGATTAGAAGGCGCGCAGGACGCCCGCCGCACTCCGTTTTTGCTTGTGACTTTAAATTGCGGTAACGTGAGAAAACGCGGCTGGAATTTTAAATTACTGTAACCTTAAACGCGAAAAACGCAGGCGGGCGAAAGATTCTTTCTTTGCTAGGCGTTTCTTTCTTCTAAAGAAAGAAATGCCGACTTGTTAAGTCTTAAAACTTTAAAAAACTCCTAGCCCCTAATCCCTATTAATAGCAGCACTTACGAACGCACTAAAAAGCGGGTGTGGATGATTCGGACGGGATTTTAATTCGGGGTGGAATTGACAACCTACAAACCACGGGTGCAAATTTTTATCAAGTTCAACAATTTCAACTAAGCTGTTATCCGGCAAAACTCCGGCAATAACCATACCTTTTTCAGAAAAAATTTCACGATATTTATTATTAAATTCAAAGCGGTGGCGATGACGTTCGCTAATTTCTGAAATATTTTGCGCGTCACCAAAATAAGCTGCGGCAGTAAAAGTATTTGGCGTAACTTTGCAAGGGTACGCGCCAAGCCTCATTGTGCCGCCTTTGTTTATAACTTTCAGTTGAGAATCCATCAGCGCAATTACGGGATTTTCAGTTTCAGGGTTAAATTCAGTGGAGTTTGCGTCAGCGAAATTGCAAACATTTCTTGCAAATTCAATAACCGCGCATTGCATACCTAAACACAATCCCAAGAAAGGAATTTTTTTAATTCGAGCAAAATTTATCGCCTTGATTTTTCCCTCAACGCCCCTATCACCAAATCCGCCGGGTACTAAAATTCCTTTGCAACCGCTGAAAATTTCTTCCAAATCAGTTTCCGGCGATTCAATTTTTTCTGCATGTACAAATTTCACATTGACGGCGGCTGAATTATCAATCCCTGCGTGGTGCAACGCCTCGACAACCGAAATATAAGCGTCCGGCAATTCTACATATTTTCCTACAACTGCAATTTTTATTTTTCGTTCAAGGTGTTTAATTTTGTAAACCATACGCGCCCATTCTTCCATTTTTGCGGGCGATTGCGGCAGGTTTAATTTTTCCAAAACAATTTTATCAAGCCCTTCATTTTGCATAATCAAAGGAACTTCATAAATTGTTGACGCAGTGCGATTTTCAATTACTGCATCTTCGTCAACGTCGCAGAAAAGGGCGATTTTCTTTTTCATTTCACGTGAAATAGTTTGTTCAGTGCGACAAACTAAAATATCAGGTTGAATACCAATAGCGCGCAATTCTTTAACGCTGTGTTGAGTAGGTTTAGTTTTTAATTCGCCCGCCGCGCCGATAAATGGAATTAAAGTAACGTGAATATAAATTGTGTCATTTTTGCCGACTTCTTTTTTGACTTGACGAATTGCCTCAAGGAAGGGCAAAGATTCAATATCGCCGACAGTTCCGCCAACTTCAGTAATGACAACGTCCGCTTTATCAGCCTCTGCAACGGCGTAAACTCTGGCTTTAATTTCGTTTGTAACGTGCGGGATAACTTGAACGGTGGAGCCGAGATAATCGCCCTTGCGTTCCTTGTTTAAAACCGTCCAATAAACTTTGCCGGTTGTGGTATTTGAATTTTTTGTAAGGTTAATATCAATAAATCTTTCGTAATGTCCCAAGTCTAAATCTGTTTCCGCGCCGTCATCGGTAACAAAAACTTCGCCGTGTTGGTAGGGACTCATTGTACCCGGGTCAATATTTATGTAGGGATCAAACTTTTGAATTGTAACTTTAAGCCCGCGACTTTTTAAGAGTCTGCCAAGTGCCGCCGCAGTTATGCCTTTACCGAGCGAAGATACAACTCCGCCTGTCACGAAAATATATTTAGCCAAGAAAATTTCTCCTTTGCCGAAATTTTAACTTTTAGAAAGTTAGCCGCTATTCTTCTTCAGTTTTATCAATTTTTGAAACAATAGTTCTGCTACGTTTTGTTTCCGGCGGATTCCATTCGGAAAGCCCCCATTTTCCCTCATTCATATATTCAAAGCGACTGTCCATATTAATCATAGTGTAAACTTCAGAAATTGCCGCCGCCTCATTTTGCAGGGATTTATTTTTCTTTTTGAGAATATCCAAAATTAAAGTTCTGTAATAAATAGGATTATCTTTGCCGGATTCAGTCAAAATTTGGTACGCCAAATCAACCTCTGATATATCTTCAAAATTTTTAGCCATAAAAAAACTTCCTTTCAGTCATTTTTTTTAAGGACTAGGGACTAAGGATTAAGGACTAGGGATTTTTAACCCTTAACCCTTAACCCTTAATCCTTAACCCTTAAATAGTGCCGCCGAAATTTTTCAGTGAATCAATCACAACAACGCAATTTGGCTGAACATTTTGCATAACGAAAAGCATTTTAGATTCAGGAATTTCAACGCCGCCGCCCGTCCACGTTTTTTTATCGCCTAAGCAGTGCAAGAAAATTGCAGAACCTTTACCCGCTGTGCCGTTTTCATTGTAGCTGATATTCAGCGCGTAGATATATTGGGGATTAAATTCAATCAAATGTTCACTGTCATTTTTATTAAGCGCGGGAAAATCTTTAATGTTTACCATTTCATTATATTTGTAATTTAAATCGCCGCTCCAATAAATATTTTCATCAACTTGCGTATAGGGAATTTTGCAACCGGGATTTTTGGCAATTCCAAACGCCTTTGTAAAGTGAAAAGTTCCAACGGGCGTTTTATTATCGCCTTCTTTAGTTTTGCCGAGCCCGTTTTTGCCGATAAAGCCGGGCGTAGTCATAATTTGTTGCCAGTTGCCGTCTAAATCTTTTTCGTGCATAGAAATCCAGGCTGTAGTTTTTTCGCCGACCTGCGCGACGATGAAAAGTTGAGTGGCAGTTTTTGCGGCAGGAAGATTTTTAATCCATTGCGGCGATTGTTCAGCTGAAACTTTATTAATCAAAAAAAACTCACCACCAAAATTAATGCAAGAAATTTTTTTTACATTTTTAAAAACTCCCTAATTCTTAGCCCCTACATAGAAGTTGGAGCAGAAACGCCCAAAAGATTCAACGCGTGCTTGATTGTATGCGCGGTAATTTTTACAAGTGCTAACCTAGCCTGCGCAAGTTCAATTTCAACGCCAATAATTCTGCAGTCACGATAAAAGCTGTGGAATTGCGCGGCTAAATCGTAAGCGTAACGGGCTATTCTTTGAGGCGCAAATTCGACAGCGGCTTTTTCAATTTCGGCGGGGTATTCAAAAATTTTATTGATTAAATCAATTTCAGAATCAGTTACGAGCAAATTAAATTTTGGCGCGTCAACAAGTTTCAAATTATTTTCTTCAGCCTGCCTAAAAATGCTGCAAATTCTGGCGTGCGCGTACTGAATGTAATACACGGGATTTTCACTGCTCTGCTTTTTGGCAAGGTCTAAATCAAAATCAAGTTGACTGTCGATTGAACGCATTAAGAAAAAATATCTTGCCGCGTCCGTTCCAACTTCTTCCATAAGTTCGCGCAGGGTAATACTTTCGCCGGTACGTTTGGACATTTTGACAAGTTCGCCGCTGCGATACAGTGAAACCATTTGCAAAAGTAAAATTTTTAAATTATCGGCGTTAAAACCGAGCGCACTCATTGCCGCCTTAACCCTACAAATGTAGCCGTGATGATCCGCGCCCCAAAGATTTATCATTTGACTAAAACCGCGTTCAAATTTATCTTTGTGGTAGGCAATATCAGCCGCCAAATAAGTTGGTACGCCATTTTCACGAATGACAACGCGGTCTTTGTCATCGCCGTATTTTGTGGAGGCTAGCCAAAGTGCGCCGTCTTTTTCGTAAATTTCGCCGCGCTCGCGCAAAACTTTTACGGCGTCGTTAATTTTGTCTGAGTGTAAAGTTCTTTCGCTGAACCAAACATCAAATTCAACGCGGAAATTTTTTAAATCTTTTTTGAGTTCGGCGAGTTTATCGGCGTAAGCAAGATTTTCAAGAATTTTAAGGCGTTCACTTTCCGACAAATTCAAATATTTATCGCCGTCGCGTTCAATGATTCTATTTGTGGTGTCAAGAATATCTGCGCCGTGATAGCCGTTTTCCGGAAATTCAACATTTTGTCCGAAATGCTGAAGATAACGTGCATTAACAGACTTTGCAAGATTTTCCATTTGGTTGCCGGCGTCATTAATGTAATATTCACTTTCGACGTTATACCCGGCGGCGCGCAAAATATTTACAATAGCTGAACCTGCCGCCGCGCCGCGCCCGTGTCCGACGTGCAAAAGTCCCGTCGGATTTGCGCTGACATATTCAATTTGAATGGGAATATTTTTTTTGTTGGGGAGTTGTCCAAAATTTTCTAAGCCGTCAAAAATATTTTTCAATTCAAGGTAAATTACGTCCGGCTTAAGATAAAAATTCATAAAGCCCGCGCCCGCAATTTCAATTTTTTCGAGCCAGTCTGCCGAAATTCTGGATTTAATTTCTTCAGCAATTTTTTTTGGATTCATACGAAAAATTTTAGCTGACTGCATAGCAAAATTTGTTGAAAAATCGCCAAACTCTTTTTTGGGCGGCACTTCCAAATTTACTTCCGGCAAGTTATCGGCAGTTTTAAAAATTCCGTCAGAAATTGCCGCGTCAACCGCAGATTTTACCGCGTCAATAATTTTTATTTTTACGTTCAAAGTTTTTCCCTTCCCAGATTAAATTTTTTATATACTAAATTCAAAACTTATTGAAAAATCGCCAAATTTTTTTTGGGCGGAACTTCCAAATTTATTTCAGGCAAGTTATCGGCAGTTTTAAAAATTCCGTCAGAAATTGCCGCGTCAACCGCAGATTTTACCGCGTCAATAATTTTTATTTTTACGTTCAAAGTTTTTCCCTTCCCAGATTAAATTTTTTATATACTAAATTCAAAACTTATTGAAAAATCGCCAGATTTTTTTTTGGCGGCACTTCCAAATTTATTTCAGGCAAATTATCGGCAGTTTTAAAAATTCCGTCAGAAATTGCCGCGTCAACCGCAGATTTTACCGCGTCTATAATTTTTATTTTTACGTTCAAAGTTTTTCCCTTCCCAGATTAAATTTTTCATTACGCTAAACGCGCCGCCTTAATTTGACGGCGCAGAAATTCTCGTAAATATTTTTTGGCAATTATACAATGACGCCGCCTTAATGTCAAAATTAGGGATTTATGATATAATTTAAAAAAATTAATTGAGCGGTGTTGAAATGACGATAAGAAAAATAAATCTTGACGCAGATAAAGCCCGCGTCGAAAAATTGTACAAATTTGAAAATGAACTGCGCGTCGAAGGTTATAATTTAATCGCCGGAATTGATGAGGCAGGGCGCGGCTCTTTAATTGGACCTGTGATAGTTGGCGCGGTTATTTTGCCGCCGAATTTGTATCTTGAACGCCTTGACGATTCCAAAAAACTTTCGCCAAAAATTCGTGAAAAACTTTACTATGAAATTATTTCACAGGCTTTAAGCGTTGCCTGCGTTGCAGTAAGTATTGAAGAAATTGACAAGTTTAACGTCTATCAAGCCACTTTGCGCGGGATGATTAAAGTTGCAAATTGTTTGCCGAGCAAGCCGGATTTTGTTTTAATTGACGCAATGAAAGTTGATTTTGGAAAAATTCCTTCGCATTCGATAATTCATGGTGACGCACTTTCAGCAAGCATTGCCGCCGCCTCAATAATTGCCAAAGTTACTCGTGACAGAATGGCGTCAGATTGGAGCAAAAATTTTCCGCAATACGGCTTTGAAAAAAATTTCGGCTACGGTACAAAGGAACATTTGGCGGCGATTGAAAAATTTGGATTTACACCACTGCACAGAAAAACTTTTGAGCCTGTAAAAAGTATGCTCCGAAAAAATATTCAACTTGAATTGTTTTAATTTCTTAGAAATATTTTTTTTAACAAGTCGGCATTTCTTTCTTTCAAATAATCACAGGCAAAAACTAAGACGGCGCGGGGTGTTTACAACTTTTACTAAAAGTAGCTTGCTAAACATTCCTGTAACTTTTACTCTCTATTTTCGTAAATAATTTTTACTAAAAGCAATTTGCTAAATGTTTCTGTATTTTTATTTTCTCAAGATTTTCAACTTAAAATTCAAATTCGACAATCTCTAAAAATATTTACTTAAAAAACAAAAGGAGTTGATTAAATGCCAATAAATGCAGGAGCAATAGGGATTCAACCTGTCCAACCACAACGCCCGACGGGCGAAACTGAAGGTATACAGCGACGCGGCGACGGCAGTGCTGCCGGTTTTCGACCACAAACAACCGTATCTTTACAAACTGCTATTGAAGATTTAGCGGGAACTTTATCAAAAATTGCCTCTCAAGAAAAATTCGGTATGGAAAAATTGCCGTCTGATATTGGACAAGTTGTGCGAAATATTTTACAACAATCTTTTTCCATTGAGGCAACTTTATCGCAGGGAATAGGCAGCACGATTGAAAGTCAACGTTTTTCTAATGATCAAATTATGATTTTGGCTAGAATGCTTGCACAAATAGGCGCACTTGCAGATAAAGGTTTTTCTATGGAATTAAGCGACGAAACTAAAACCTTATTATCACAATTCAAAAATTTAATCGTGTCTGAATCCGGCGGAAATGTTTTGGAACCGGTTTTAATGTCAAAATCTGCCTTTGAATTAATCGACCATAAAAACCCCGAACAACTGCCGCAAGCCCTTTATGAAATTCTTGCACAACTTTCACAAATGACTACAACCACTACTTTCAATCAGCCCCAACAATCTGAAGGTATGCAATTTTTAAATCAGCTGATTAAATTTTTTATGCCGCGTCCAAATTCCGAAAGTTCCACCGCACAAACTCAAAATCAGCAACAAACTCAGCAGCAAGCCCAACAACGCCCGCGCCCTACTCCTACACAACGCCTTTTAAATTCTATGTACCGCCAACTTGACGACCCTTACGCCAATTTACAAAAACAACAAGCCGCCCAAAATCGCTCCGACCCTTCACAACAATTTTTTCAAAAATCCCAAAATCAGCCACAAACTCAACAATCTACTCAAAATCCCCAAAATCAGCCACAAACTCAACAATCTACTCAAAATCCCCAAAATCAATCACAAACTCAACAATCTACTCAAAATCCCCAAAATCAATCACAAACTCAACAATCTACTCAAAATCCCCAAAATCAATCACAAACTCAACAATCTACTCAAAATCCCCAAAATCAGCCACAAACTCAACAATCTACTCAAAATCCCCAAAATCAATCACAAACTCAACAATCTACTCAAAATCCCCAAAATCAGCCACAAACTCAACAATCTACTCAAAATCCCCAAAATCAGTCACAAACTCAACAATCTACTCAAAATCCCCAAAATCAGCCACAGCCTCAACAATCTACCCAAAATCCCCAAAATCAGCCACAAACTCAACAATCTACCCAAAATCCCCAAAATCAATCACAAACTCAACAAGCCTCACAAAATTTCTTGCGGGAAGAATCGCCCGTTCCTAATGAAAATTTTTTGTCGAAACAGCAAGAATTAAAAAATCAAATGCAAGAGGCAAAAAATCTTTTGCTGAAACAACCTATGCAAAATACGCCGCAAAGTATGGATACTATGAAAAACCTCGCGCAGTTTTTAATGAAAAATTCTCAAACGATGACGCCGCGTGATGCCGCACTTCTTCAAAATTTTGTCAATAATTCTCAGCAAATGCTGCCGGAAACAGAGGCGCGCCACTTACAAAATTTATTGCGCCTTTGTCAGCAAAATGTTCCCGCCGTTGTTCAACAAGCCGCCGTTCAACATAAATTGCCGGATTTACCGCGTCTTTGGGCTTTTATGCAACTTTGCGATATGGCTAATTTAACTTCCAAAATGACGCCGCGTGCCTTCAAACGCGCAGGGCGTGATGTTTCTGATTTTGCTAACATTATGAGAAATTTTACCAGCAGTGATAATTCTACCGTACAAAATCAGCGTTCATTTCAAATGATGTTGCCGCTTTATCTCGGCGAAAATGAAACAAGTTATCCAACTTATCTTAGCGTTTATGATGAAGATGTTGAAGACCCTGATACCGGCGTTAATAAAAAAGAAACTTGGCTTAGAATTTGCGTTTTAACTGACAATATCGGCGCGGCTGAATTAATTTTCCGTGTCTACGAAGGCAACCAACTTGATATGCGTTTTTATTTTTCTGAAATTGAAGTTGCTGAAGATTTTAGAAGTTATGTTTCAGATTTGCGCGGCTCCATTCGTGAAACAAGTTTTAATATCGGCGAAATTAGAATTGGCAGTATCGGCGAAAGAATGTTAGCCTCATAAATTTTCACGGCGGGAAAAACCCGCTATTTTTTTTCGGCTTAATTTGTAAGTTATTTTTAAAATGCCCAAAATCGGCTCTAATTTCAACGAGAAGGCACTTTCAAAAGTTTTTATGATACTTTATATTAACAGAAAAATTTAGACACCTTAATTTTGATTTTTCATAAATTTTCACGGCGGGAAAAACCCGCTATTTTTTTTCGGCTTAATTTGTAAGTTATTTTTAAAATGCCCAAAATCGGCTCTAATTTCAACGAGAAGGCACTTTCAAAAGTTTTTATGATACTTTATATTAACAGAAAAATTTAGACACCTTAATTTTGATTTTTCATAAATTTTCACGGCGGGAAAAACCCGCTATTTTTTTTCGGCTTAATTTGTAAGTTATTTTTAAAATGCCCAAAATCGGCTAAAATATCAACAAGAAAGTACTTTCAAAGGTTTTTATGATACTTTATATTAACAACAAAATTTAGACGCCTTAATTTGGATTTTTCATAAATTTTCACAGCGTGGAAAATCCACTATTTTTTTTGCGGTTTAATTGTGGTAAAATTTGCGCGGAAATTTTAAAGGAGGATTTTTTATGAAAATAACTGAACAAGATATTCAGAATGTTGCCAGTTTATCACGGCTTAAAATTCGCCCCGATGAATCTGCAAAAATTCTTTCGCAACTTAACGAAATTTTAACTTACATTGAAAATTTAAACTCAATCGACACAACAAATATTGAACCGACAACTTACGCCCTGCCAATGCAAAATGTTTTTCGTGAAGATAAAGTTAAACCTTCAATCGACAGGGAGCTTGCACTTTCTACCGCGCCACTTCAAGAGGACGGCTATTTTAAAGTCCCGCGTGTTTTGGAGGAATAAATTTAAGGATTAAGGACTAAGGATTAAAGACTAAGGATTAAGGACTAAGGATTAAGGATTAAAGACTAAAGACTAAAGACTAAAGACTAAAGACTAAAGACTAGGGGATTTAAAATGAATATCAAAAAAAATTTGGCAACTTCTGTATTGGCAGGAACAATTTTTTTAAGTGGCGTTGCAAATGCCGCGCCCGCCGTACCTGTCGAACGTGAAACCGTCAATCAAATTGCACTGCTCCAATCTTTGACTTTGGGATATTTTGACGGCAGCATTACTGTTGGCGAATTAAAAAATTTGGGCAATATTGGAATTGGAACTTTTGACGGCTTAGACGGCGAAATGATTTTACTTGACGGCGTAATGTACCGCGCTGATTCTGATTTAAAAATTAACGTCGTTGATGATAAAGTTACCGTGCCTTTTTCCAACGTAACTTTTTTTGAGAAAGATTTTTCTGTTAAACTCAAAAATATTTCTGATAAAAATTTACTTGAAGATATTTTAAATAAGTTAATCAAAAAGCGCGGCGAAAATACTTTTTATTTCGTCAAAATTCCCGCCGTATTAAATGAAATTTTAGTTCGCAGTGAATCCAAACAGCAAAAACCTTATCCAACTTTAGTACAAGCTCTTCAAGCTACGCAGAAAGAAAAAACTTTCCAAAATATCAGCGGGACTATTGTCGGCTTATACTGTCCGGATTATATGAGTGGCTTAAATACCGCAGGCTGGCATTTTCATTTTATTTCCGGCGATAAAACTGTTGGCGGGCACGTTTTGGAATTGAATATTAAACTTGCTACGGCTGAATTTGATAAAACCGATAATTTCAATTTAAAAATTCCAAAAAAGAAAAGTTTTCAAAATTTAAACCTCGCACAGGATTTAAGCTCTGATATTCATAAAGCTGAAAAAGATACAGGATTAGGGGATAAGGGAGGAAAATAAATTTGAGACTGTATGAAAAAACCGCGCACGAATTGCACGAAATGTTGACTGCAAAAAAAATCAGCGCGCTTGAACTTACAAAAGATTTATTTGAACGTATTGAAGAAAAGGATTCAGAAATTGGCGCGTATTTGGAAATTACAAAATCGCAAGCTGAACAAACTGCAAAAATTGTTGACGAAAAAATTTCACGCGGAGAAAAAATTTCTGCGCTTGAAGGTATTCCCTGCGCAATTAAAGACAATATTTGCACGAAGGGAATTAAAACCACTTGCGCCTCAAAAATTCTTGAAAATTTTGTGCCGCCGTATGATGCAACCGTTATGAAAAAATTAAATTCTCAAAATGCAGTTGTACTTGGCAAAGTCAATCTTGATGAATTTGCAATGGGCGGAAGTACCGAAAATTCAGCGTATCAAGTCACAAAAAATCCCTGGAATATTGAAAGAGTACCGGGCGGAAGTAGTGGCGGCAGTGCGGCGGCGGTTGCGGCAGGAGAGGCAATTTTTGCGCTCGGCAGTGATACAGGCGGCTCCATTCGGCAACCTGCCAGTTTTTGCGGTGTAGTTGGAATGAAACCAACTTATGGGCGCGTTTCTCGTTACGGCTTAGTTGCGTTTGCATCTTCATTGGATCAAATTGGACCAATTACCCGCGACGTTACAGACTGTGCGACGGTTTTAAATGCAATTTGCGGGCTTGATGAAATGGATTCAACCTCAACTCCTGCCGCCGTTCCGGATTTTACAAAAAGTTTAATCAGTGACGTTAAAAATTTAAAAATCGGCTTGCCAAAAGAATATTTTGTAAAAGGAATTGATAAGGAAGTTGAAGACGCCGTAATTAACGTAACAGAAATTTTTGAGAAACTCGGCGCGCAGATTGTAGAAATTTCTTTACCACATACAGAATTTGCAATTTCAACTTATTACATTATTGCACCGGCGGAGGCGGCAACTAACCTTGAACGTTATGACGGCGTAAGTTACGGCGTAAGAGTTGACGGCGCAGATATTGTGGAAATGATGACGAATACGCGCACAGAAAAATTTGGCGAAGAAGTTAAACGCCGCATAATGATTGGCAACTACGCACTTAGCGCGGGCTACTATGACGCTTATTATTTGAAGGCGTTGAAAGTTCGTACACTGATTCAAAAAGATTTTACTGACGCTTTTAAAAATGTTGACATAATTTTGACGCCGACAACTCCAAACGCCGCCTTTAAAATTGGCGAAATGGTTAATGATCCGTTGAAAATGTACTTGCAAGATATTTGCACAGTACCTTTGAATTTGGCAGGCTTGCCGGGAATTTCTTTGCCCTGCGGTTTTAATAAAGAAAATCTGCCAATAGGTTTTCAATTAATCGGAAAACCGCTTGACGAAGAAACAATTATTCGCGCCGCGTTTACCTATGAACAAACTCAAAATTTCTCAAATAAAATCCCGCAGTAGGAAAATATAAAATGATATTTTTAAAAGTTTTAGTTGAAGATAAAGTTTTGGACGGCTCCAATTTGGCAAGTGAACACGGCTTATCTTTTTACATTGAAACGCCCGCGCAGAAATTTATTTTTGACTGCGGACAAACTGATTTGGCGTGGAAAAACGCTTTAAAGCTGGGCGTTGACTTGCATGGAATTAATTTTGCCGTGATAAGCCACGCACATTACGATCACGCGGGCGGCTTTCCTGCATTATTAAAATTTGCCAATTTGAAAAAAATTTACACCGGCAGAAATTTTTGGCTGGAAAAATTTTCAAAGACTGCTGAAGGTTATAAATATCGTGGCGCGGGATTTACTTTTCAAGATTTGGCGCGCCGGCAAATTGAGCAAAAAGTTTGTGACGATATTTTGGAAATTGGCAAAGATTGTTGGCTGATAGGAAATTTCGACACGCGCTATAAAGTTTCAATTCCTGAAAAGTTTGTGCGCGGCGAAAATAAAATTCCCGACAACTTCGATGATGAAATTTGTTTAGTACTGCGCGAGGGCGACGGCGCGGCGGTGGTTGTAGGTTGTGCGCACGTTGGAATTTTAAATATCGTTGCAACCGTTCAAAAACGTTTGGACTTGCCAATTAAAACCGTGATAGGCGGGATTCATTCAGACGATATGAAAATTTTTGCAAGGCTTGAAGATTTCGGCGTGGAAAATTTTTATCTTTGTCATTGCACCGGCGAAAATCTTCGCGCAGATTTTGCAACCGGCAGCACTTTAAAAATCGATTGACTGGAAATAACAGCCGTGTAAGGCAACAGGCAAAAATCCTGTCCTTGACGGCTTTTTCAGTTTAAGGAGAAAATATTTTGGCGTAAAAATAATAGTAATAACAGCGTTTTTGAAAAAATGAACCCCAAAATCGTAGAAAAAACAAATTACCATATACCAATCCTTAACAATGGCAAGATAAAGCCTCCTCCTAATTGGACGCCAATAGCGTTTATTCTTGACTTGAAAAATTCCAGTTGTTATAATTCGATTGTTAGCATTAGATTATAGTGAGTTTTTTATCAATTCAAAAATTGGTTAAATTAGTTTTACAGCATTTTTTTTGCCGTAATAAAAAAATTATTTATTTTTTTTTAGGAGTTGTTAATTATGATAAAAATTGGCAAAATAGAACTGAGCCCAGAGGCAAGACTTAAAGTTATCCCAGCTCTACCTTCATACCCCCCCCCGTTTCGCAAGGTTGAAATGACTGAATTTGAATCTGCGTTTTTGTGCGGATTACTTAAAAAATTTGAACCTAAGAAAATTCTTGAAGTTGGAGTAGCCGAAGGCGGTTCAACGGCAATTATTTTGCAATGTTTGGAAGATATTGGACAAGAGTATAAAATGTATTCAGTTGATGTTTCAGAAAAATGTTATACACTGCCGAAAAAACTGTCCGGATTTCTAGCTGAAGATATCATAAATAATTTAAGTGTCGGTACTCATAAATTATACTTGGGAAAAGTTTTGCCGCAGTTAATAGACGAAATTGGAAACGATATTGATTTTGTGATTTTGGATACCGTGCATAATCTTCCTGGAGAAATTTTAGATTTTCTGGTTGTTTTGCCCTATTTGGCAGATAATGCTGTTGTTTGTCTACATGATGTCAGTTGTCATCAAAGTCCCAATTCTCATTTTTCATACGCTACAGGCGTATTATTTTCTTCAGTTGTAGCCGATAAAATGTTGAATTTTTTACCGAATGAAAATGAAACTTATAAATCACGTTATGCCAATATTGCTGCCTTTCAAATTAATTTTCAAACAATGAAAAATATTTATAATGTGTTTTTATCATTGACACTTCGTTGGACACATTTGCCTAATCAAGAACAATTTAATTCTTATTCTCAATTTTTTTTGAGAAATTATTCGCAAGATTTATATTCTATTTTTATAGAATCGGCAAAAATGAATATCTACAATTTAACTCATAGGAGTTGATAAGTTGAAGGTAGCCTTTTACACTTTAGGTTGTAAGGTTAATCAATACGAAACAGAGGCAATGCAAAAACTTTTTGACGCGGCAGGTTATGAAATTTCAAGCGAAATTGAAACTGCTGATATTATAGTTGTAAATACTTGCACGGTTACTTCTTTGAGTTCGCAAAAATCCCGCCAAATTATAAGACGTGCGGCGCGGGCAAATGAAAACGTCGTGCTTGTTGTGGTTGGTTGTTACGCGCAAAATCAGCCGGAAGAAATTTCTAAAATTGAAGGCGTCGATATAATCATTGGAACTGCCGAACGTACAAAGATAGTTGAACTCGTCGCGCAGGTTTTAAAAAATCGTAACGAAAAAATTTTGACTGTCAGCAAAGTCGAAAATATTTCTGAATTTGAAGAATTGCCACATGCTCCGCATCGTACCCGCGCTTTTCTAAAAATTGAAGACGGTTGCAATAATTTTTGTTCGTATTGCATAATTCCATTCGTACGCGGCAGAGTTCGCTCGCGCAGTCTTGAAAGTATCCGCGCCGAATGTTTGCAACTTAAAAATTCCGGCTACAAGGAAATTGTTTTGACAGGGATACACATTGGCGCGTACGGCAAAGATTTTCACGACGGTACAAATTTGGTTGACGCGGTAAAAACTGTTTTAGAAACTGCTAATCCTGCGCGACTGCGTTTAGGCTCGATTGAATCAACTGAAATGACTGACGAACTTATAAATTTAATGAAAAATGACAGCCGAATTTGCAACCACGTACATTTGCCCCTGCAAAGTGGCAGTGATGAAATTTTAAAACTTATGCACCGCCCGTACACCACAAAAAATTTTTCTGAATTGACGGCGCGTCTTGTTGCCGAAATTCCAAATATTTCCATTGGTACTGATTTAATTGTTGGTTTTCCAAAAGAAACTGAAGAAAATTTTTCTGAAACTGTGGAATTTATAAAAAGTCAGCCGTTCAGCAAAATTCACGTGTTCCCTTTTTCGTTGCGTGAAGGTACGGTTGCCGCCGGTATGAAAAATCAAGTTGAAGCGCAGACAAAAAAAATTCGCACTAATCGTGCGCTTGAAATTTCAGCTGAAAAAGAAAAAAGTTTTGCTGAAAAATTAATTGGGCAAACTGTAGAAATTATCGCCGAAACTGAAGAAAACGGCTTGATTGACGGCTTGACAAAAAATTATGTGCGCGTGTATGTTCCCGCCAATGAAAATATTAAACTCGGCGAATTTGTAACTGTCAAAGTTGAAAAAATTTTTAGAAACGGCGTTTTAGCAAATACGCGGGACTAATTCTCCAACAGGCATATCGACTATTCTTAATCCGCCAATATTTGTATGAAGTCCAACTTTACCTTGAAATTTTTCTGTAACTTCGCCGATTGCCGCCGCGTTTTTGCCGTATTCAAAATTTTTCATAATGTCAAGAATTTTTTCGGCAGAATCAGCCGGTACAACAGCAATAATTTTCCCTTCGTTGGCAAGTTCGAGCGCGTCAAATCCCAAAATATCACAGACGCCGCGCACTTCCTCACGAATGGGGATTTTTTTTTCTTCCAAAATAATTCCAACATTCGCCGCCGCCGCAATTTCATTTAAAACAGCCGCAATTCCGCCGCGTGTAGCGTCGCGTAGCATTGCAATTTTCGGCTCAATTTTCAACATTTCAAAAATCATTTTATTAAGCGGCGCACAATCAGATTTAATATTTTCAGGAAGTTGCAAGCCGTGCCTTTCAGATAAAATAGTTGCCGCGTGATCTCCAACAGTACCGGAAATTAAAATTTTCATACCTGCGCGAACATTTTTAGCAGAAATGTCAACGCCGCTAATTAATTCACCAATTCCCGCCGTGTTAATAAAAATCCCGTCAGCTTGCCCTTTACCAACAACTTTTGTATCGCCCGTAACAATTTTCACGCCCGCCTCATCAGCCGCCGCCGCCATTGAATTTACAATTTTTTTTAAATCTTCAAAGTCAAAGCCTTCCTCAATAATCGCTCCAACTGAAATATATTTTGGAATTGCGCCGGTAACTGCCAAATCGTTTACAGTGCCGCAAATTGACAGCTTGCCGATATTTCCGCCGCGAAAAAATAACGGGCGTATCAAGTAACTGTCAGTTGTCATTGCAAGGTTGCCGAGTTTTGCGCCGTCGTGCAATTCGTTCAAAAATTCGTTGTCAAACGCGGGTAAAATTATTTCTTTGATTAAATCTGCGCTTAACTTGCCGCCCGCGCCGTGCGCCATTGTTATTTTACTCAATCAAAAATTCCTCCAGAAAAATTTTTAATATCCCAATGGATCCGCGCCGTATTTATTGTATCCCACTGTTCCTCTAAAAAACAAAATATAAATTCCAAAAAGAAAATTTACAATCGGAATCAGCGTTAAAAGCATGAACCAGCCGCTCCTGTTTAAATCGTGAAGTCTGCGAATTGCCGCCATAATCGTTCCAATAGTCAACGGCAAAGTTACAATCGCCGACATAATGTACATTAAAGTACTTTCAGCACTGCCTGTCAATAAAGCCGCAATAAATCCAACTATGAAATTTAAAACAAATGACGCAGCCGAAAAGCCGATAACATATTTCAAATAAGCCAGCCGGTTAAGTCTTCCCTTTGTTGTAAAAATTTTCTCTAACATAAAAAATTTCCTCCTCAAAATTTTAATTAAAATTGCACTAAGTTTGTCGCCCGCGTCGTGCGCCATTGTTATTTTATTAAATTAAAAATTCTAAATCCGGTCTAAATTTTTCTCATTGCAGAAATTTTAAATGCAGTCCATTCTTCCTTACGAATAAGAATAGCTTTTCCTGCGTCAATTAAATTTTGGGCAAATTCACTTACCAATCTAACCAATTTTAATTTTTTTGAAACAATATAAAACATTCCTTTATCGCCATCAGTGTAGGGATAGGATTCTTTTATATAAATTTTTTCATTTTCATCCGTGTAGGCGTCTAAAAGTTTATTGTTTTCTTCGATTAAAACTTTTTCAGTTAATTTTTTTGACATAGTTCCAACTCCGTAATTTTATGAAAATTTAAAGTTCCCGTATTTGTACCACGCCGCGCAGACGCCCTCAACCGAAATCATACAAGGTCCGACGGCGTGCAACGGCTGACAAGCTTTACCAAAAAGTTTACAATCAGTCGGTTTGCAAATTCCGCGCAAAACTTCACCGCAACGACAAGCGGTATTTTTTTTGACGGGTTTAATTTCAAGCGGCAAAATTTTTTCAATATCAAAATCTGCAAATTCCTCACGAACTTTTAAGCCGGAATTTTTAATTGTACCTAAGCCGCGCCAATCTGAGTCAACAGTTTCGTAAACCTGCGCGAGGATTCTTTGCGCGGCAATATTGCCTTCAGTTTTGACAACGCTTTTATATTCGTTGCAAACTTCAGCGCGTCCTTCGTCAATCTGTTTCAACAAATTTATCAACGCCAATAAAATTTCTTCCGGATCAAATCCCGCAACTACGCTCGGTACTTTCAAAAATTCAAAAACTTTCGTACCCGTTACAACCGCCACATGACCCGGCAATAAAAAGCCGTCCACTTTTACCGCAGAATCTGCAAGCAACATTTTTAAAGCCGGCGGAACTAATTTTTGCGCCGAAAGGAAAAATAAATTTTTTAAGCCCAAATTTTTTGCAGATAAAATTGTTGCCGCCGCAGTCGGCGCGGTTGTTTCAAATCCTACCGCCAAAAAAATTACGCGCTTGTTTGGATTTTCAGCCGCAATTTTTAAACAGTCCAGCGGCGAATAGATTATTTGCACATTTGCGCCGTTAGCAGATTCTTCAGCCAAATTTGAAAAACTTCCAGGTACTTTTAACATATCGCCAAAAGTTGCAATTATTGTATCCGAAATTTTAGAATATGCAACAGCTTTATCAATAAAATCATCATTGGTAACGCAAACAGGACAGCCGGGACCGGAAACCAATTCAACATTCGGCGGCAAAATATTTCTGATACCTGAGCGAAAAATTGCAACAGTATGAGTACCGCAAACTTCCATAAAGCGCAAATTTTTTTTACCCTGCGCAAGGGTTTTAATTTTTTCAATCAAATTCATAATGAGAACACCGTACGCGGCGCGCCGTTCATTTCCGCTATTAAAGCGTCGCGCAGTTTTAATTCTTCCGCGTCAATAATTTGCATTGCAAAGCCCGCGTGTACCAAAACATAATCGCCGACTTTCGCCTCCGGTAACAACATTAAACTTGCCGAACGTTTCACGCCCGCGCGTTCCACCGTTGCCAAACTTTCTTTTACTTCAATAACTTTTGCAGGAAATGCCAGACACATTTTCTAACCTCCATAAAAAATTTACAGGTAAAAATTCAAGTTCAATGGCAAAATTCCTGCTTTACCTAAACTTGACAAAAATTTCACGCCGGTTATCATAAATTAAAAAATTTTGGGAGTTGTTAGAATTGACAAAAATAATGTTGACGCGGCACGGAAAAACCGCGTGGAATGAAATTAGAAAAGTACAAGGACATTCAGATATTGAATTGACGGCGGAGGGAATTGAACAGGCTGAACTTTTGGCGAAAAATTGCCCGCTTGAAAAAGTTTCTGCAATTTATTCCAGTGATTTAAGCCGCGCTAAAACTACCGCCGAAATTTTGGCGCAAAAATTTAATTTAACCGTGCAACTTGAAAAAAATCTGCGCGAAGTAAATTTTGGCGATTTGGAAGGAAAAACTTTAGCAGAATTTGAAAAAGCCGACCCGCAAAATTTTTATAATTTTTTCAACAAGCCCGACGAACTCAAAATTAAAAACGCCGAAACTTTTCAAGAATTGCAAGCCCGCGCTTTTTCCGCCGTAAAAAAAATTATCGCCGCGCACCACGACGAAAATATTATAATCGTAGCACACGGCGCAATTAATCGTACAATTCTTTGTTCAATTTTAGAAATTCCAATTCGCAAAATGTGGAGCTTGAGCCAATTTAACACCGCCGTAAATCTTATTCGCTACGACGAAGGATTTTTTACCGTCGATTTAATTAACAGCACAGCACACCTCGCGCAGAATTTATCTTAATCTGAACCATTGTACCCAATAATATTGATATTTAGATTTAGCCTCGTAAACGCAGGCAATTCCCATTTCGTTGTAATTTGGATAAAGAATATTTTTTCTGTGCGAAGGCGAATTCATCCACGCGCTAACAACTTGTTCAGCAGATTTTGCGCCGCCGTTGATATTTTCGCCAATTTTTTTATACGTGCCTTTTTCAGTAACGGTATTAAAATTACTGCCGTCGGGGCGATTGTGTGAAAAATATCTGACAGTTTCATTCGCACGAATCATAGCACACCTTGATAAATCTTCCGCCAAAATTAACGGCTGAAGATTTTTTTTGGCGCGCTCAATATTCACAAGGCGCAAAACTTGTTCGGCGTAATTGGAATTAATCAAAGTATTTGGATTTTCGCCGACAGCGTGCATAAGATAAATTTCTATAGTAGTTGTACCGTCAGAATTTATAAATGTAGCCTCAACAATAAAATCGCCCGGGATTTTTGGACGAATGCAAAATTGCCCGTCTGAACGCCGAATAATTTCAGCAATATTTGTATCGCTGATTCTGAAAGTTACCCTTTCGCCTGGAAATCCCCATAATTTACCAACTCTGCAAGTATATTCTCTGTCGAAATTTGCCGCGCTTACAACTGCTGCAACACTTAAAATCATAACCGGTAAAATTAAAAACTTTTTCATAGCAATATCTCTCAAAAATCAACTGTCAATTTCGTTATTAAAAAACTGCAGTTAAATTGCTTGCATAAACGCTACTTAAAATTTCTAAAAAAATTCCGCGCCCGTAACCAAAATTATTTCAGTTCGTGGCAGCGGAAAAATTTTAATCGTCAATCGAAGTTTTAATTTCTTCCATTGTGTAAGCCTCTATAATATCGCCTTCTTTAAAGTCCCTAAAATCTACAAAAGAAATTCCGCATTCGTAACCGGCGGCAACTTCCTTGACTTCATCTTTAAAGCGGCGCAATGAATCAAGCACGCCGTCAAAAACTTCAACATTGTCGCGCAGGAGTCGAACTTTTGAATTGTTGTAAATTTTGCCTTCCAAAACATATGAACCGGCAACCAACGCCTTTGAAAATTTCATAACCTTGCGAATTTCAACGCGCCCTTGAATAACTTCCTTGAATTTCGGCGCAAGTAAGCCGCTCATTGCCGCCTTAACGTCGCCAATAGCATCATAAATTACGCGGTACGTGCGAATGTCAACATTTTCAGTATCAGCAATTTTGCGGGCGTTGTTATCGGGGCGAACATTAAACGCAATGATTAAAGCATTCGCCGCGCTTGCCAGCATAATATCAGATTCATTAACCGCGCCAACGCCGCTATGTACAATTTTAACGCGCACTTCGTCATTTTTTTCATTGAGTTGTAAAAGTGAACCGGACAACGCCTCAATGGAGCCTTGAACGTCAGCTTTAACAACAATATTTAAATCTTTGATAGTGCCGGCTTTAATTTGGTTGAATAAATCGTCCAGCGAAACTTTTTTAGATTTGATTAATTCGTTGCGTTGAATTGCAAGGCGGTGTTCGGCAATAGATTTAGCGGTTTTTTCGTCAAGAGCCGCCAAAATATCGCCCGCCGCCGGTACGTCATTTAATCCCAAAACTTCAACGGGAACACTTGGACCGGCTTTTTTGACATTATCGCCGCGGTCGTTAATCATTGCGCGAACTCTGCCATAAGTTGTACCGGCTACAATGTGATCTCCAATTCTCAAAGTACCGTTTTGAACAAGGACGGTTGCAACTGCGCCGCGCCCTCTGTCAAGTTGCGCCTCGATAATTACGCCGCGTGCGTCTCTGTTTGGATTAGCTTTTAATTCCTGTAAATCTGCAACAAGCAAAATCATTTCAAGCAAGCCGTTAATATTTTGGCGTTTTTTAGCTGAAACTTCAACCATAACAGTATTGCCGCCGTAATCGTCGGAAATTAATTCGTAGTCCATTAATTCACGTTTAACTTTTTCCGGATTTGCGCCGGGCTTGTCGATTTTGTTAATTGCAACGATAATTGGAACATTCGCCGCCTTAGCGTGGTTAATAGCCTCGACAGTTTGCGGCATAACGCCGTCATCAGCTGCAACAACCAAAACTGCAACGTCGGTAACCTGCGCGCCGCGTGCTCTCATTGCGGTAAAAGCCTCGTGTCCGGGCGTGTCAAGGAAAACAATTTTTCTATCGTTGCACATAACTTGATACGCGCCAATGTGTTGAGTAATACCGCCAGCCTCTGTGGCAGTAACGGCAGTTTGACGAATTGCATCAAGCAAAGAAGTTTTGCCGTGGTCAACGTGTCCCATAACCGTAACAACGGGCGGGCGCGGTTTCAAAGATTTAGGGTCGTCTTCAATTTCCGGAATAAGCGTCGGGTCGACTTCCGGCGGTAACTCTTCAACTGTTACTCCAAATTCTAACGCTACAACTTCCGCTGTATCAAAATCAATTTCTTGATTGATATTTGCCATAACTTTCATTTGCAAAAGTTTTTTGATAATTTCAGACGCGGTACAACTCATTTTACTTGCAAGGTCTTTAACTGCGATACTTGAAGGAATTTTAATATGAGTAGGGCGTGCAATTTCTACTTTATGAACGGGCGCGGGTTGTGGACGCGGTTTTTTCTTTGGGCGCGGCGGACGATTTATGGGTTGATTTTGAGTTTGTGCCTGTTGTTGATTTTTAGCGATAGTGGCGGCGTTTTTATTACGGCGATTACGGCTGCGATTTTGAGTACGTCCGCCATCTTCGCGGCTGCTGTCACGATTTTTACGCTCGGTGCGCTCGCCGCGTTCTTGGCGATTTTCGCTACGTTCGCCGCGTTCTGCGCGTTCAGTACGTTCAATTTTATTTTCTTCACGTGCCGAACGTTCTTGGCGATTTTCACGATTAGGGCGTTCAGCTTTACCTTCATAATTTTGACGTTCGCCGCGTTTTTCATCACGTGCAGGACGTTCCCTGCGAAATTCACGCGGTTTATTTTCCTGTTCACGCGGTTTAATTTTTTCTTCAGATTTTTGAACATTAGCGGCTGGCGTTTCGGTTTTTTGCGCGGGTTTTTCAGCGATTCTTTCAACACGGGTTACAGGTCTTTCAACACGTATTGGCGGTCTTGATTCAGTTTTTTTGGCAGGATCAGCCGTTTTAGGTTTAAATTCGATTTTTGGTTTATCAGTATAATTTCTAGGCGGTCGCGCAGGTTTAGCGGCGATTTTTGGCGGATTTTCTACTTTTGGTGGAGTCTCAACTTTTGGCGGGGTTTCCGGCTTAACTTCAGCCGGAGTTTCAACCGCCGGTTTACGACGTGCAAAAGTTTCTTTCAACATTGTATAAACTTCTTCGCCGACTGCGCTAAAACGATTAGCAACTTTGATTTTGCGTTTTTTCAAAAAATCTAAAAGAAATTGATTATCCTGGTTAAATTCCTTAGCCAGCTCAAATATTCTGTACTTCGTGTTTTTTGGTGTTTTCGACATAGAGCCACCCCCGGTAATTTTTTTTAAAGAAGTTTCGTTTGCATTATATTTAGCTCCTTTTCAGAAGGTTAATTAAATTTATTTCTCCGCCACCGCCTCAAAAATTTTGTCGTAAATTTCGGCGGGCAGAGCAGTTTTAAAAGATTTATCCATTTTGCGGCGTTTAAGATTTTCAGCCGCGCAATTTTCGTTTTTGCAGATATACGCACCGCGCCCGTTTGCCTTGCCGGTAAAATCCAAAATAAAATTGCCTTCGAGCGTCCTTACTACGCGCAAAAGTTCAGATTTATGCTTACTTTCTCTGCAACTTACGCAACGGCGCATTTGAGTTTGTTTGCTAGATTGTTTTTTCAACGCGCCGTCACCTTATTCCTCAAAAGGATTATCGCCGAAAGGATTTTCTTCAACAGGTTTAATCGGCGCAATTTTTTTCTTTGAAGATTTTACTTCGGCGGGTTTTTCTTCACTGTCAAAAGAATTTTCGCCGAAAGGATTTTCTTCAACAGGTTTAATCGGCGCAATTTTTTTCTTTGAAGGTTTTACCTCGACGGGTTTTTCTTCACTGTCAAAAGAATTTTCGCCAAATGGATTTTCTTCAGCAGTTTCAACCGGCGCAGTTTTTTTCTTTGAAGGTTTTACTTCGGC
>FLNY01000020.1_pt1 | contig 49947 bp, 39 predicted proteins | sample 1140381 | NCBI WGS metagenome assembly FLNY01 (sample SAMEA3878172, study PRJEB12797) | bioreactor metagenome | biome: Moose rumen | place: Sweden | collected 2011-10
TTCTTGGGAGCCAACGGTGCTGGCAAGACGACGGCGATGCACATGCTGACAGGACTGAACCAACCCACCAGTGGAACGGGTAGGGTGGTAGGTTTCGACATCCGCACGGAGTATGAGCAGATTAAGCGCCACATAGGCTATATGTCACAAAGGTTCTCGCTTTATGAAGACCTCACCGTTGCCGAGAATATTCGTCTCTTTGCCGGCATCTATGGCATGAAGGACGATGAGATTCGTCGCAAGACCGATGAACTCATGGAACGCCTGAAGTTCACGGAGCACAAGAACGACCTCGTTGGCTCGTTGCCCTTGGGCTGGAAACAGAAGCTGGCCTTCTCCGTCTCTATCTTCCATGAGCCGGGCGTGGTGTTTCTCGACGAACCCACGGGTGGTGTCGATCCCGCTACACGCCGCCAGTTCTGGGAACTCATCTACGACGCTGCCCATCGTGGCATCACGGTCTTTGTGACCACTCACTATATGGACGAGGCAGATTATTGTGACCGCATCTCTATCATGGTGGACGGCAAAATAAGCGCACTCGGTACACCCGACGAACTGAAACAGCGTTTCCACCAACCTGATATGGACCATGTGTTTACCTATCTGGCCCGTCAGGCCACCCGTTCAAGCGATTAAGTGTATGAAACAGTTTATAGCATTTGTAATCAAGGAAGCCAAGCATATTCTGCGCGACAAGCGTACGATGCTCATCCTCTTCGGCATGCCCGTGGTGATGATGCTGCTCTTCGGCTTCGCAATCACCACCGATGTGAAGAATGTGCGCACGGTGTTGGTCACCTCTGAGATGTCGCCCCGTACTCAGCAGGCTGTAGAACGACTGGCACAATCGGAATACTTCGTTATCACGCAGATGGTGAACACCCCACAGGAGGCCGAACGGCTCATCCGCAGTCAGAAGGCTGATATGGCGCTGGTGTTCACACAGAATCGTGTTATGCAGATGATGGTTGACGGTAGCGACCCCAATATGGCAACGCAGTGGACGAACTATGCGCAGGGCGTGCTGACAAACATGCAGGGTAGTATGGTAAACTCCAAGATGCTTTATAATCCCCAGATGCGTTCTGCCTACAACTTCGTGCCAGCCATCATGGGTATGCTGCTGATGCTCATCTGTGCCATGATGACCTCGATATCGATTGTCCGCGAGAAAGAGAAAGGTACGATGGAGATACTGTTAGTATCACCCGTTAAGCCCCTGATGGTAATCATTGCCAAGGCGGTGCCCTATCTGGTGCTGGCCTTCGCCATCCTCATCACCATCCTCCTGATGGCGCGTTTCGTGTTGGGTGTGCCCCTTGCTGGTTCGCTGTTCTGGATTCTGGCTGTGAGCACCCTCTATATTCTGCTGGCGCTCTCGCTGGGACTGCTCATCTCCAACGTGGCACAGACGCAACTCGTGGCACTGTTGATGTCGGCTATGGTACTGCTCATGCCTGTGGTGATGCTGTCTGGCATGCTGTTTCCGGTAGAGTCGATGCCTCAAGTGTTGCAATGGCTGGCTGCTGTGGTTCCACCACGCTACTATATCGAGGCCATGCGCAAGCTGATGATTATGGGTGTGGGCATTAGCGAAGTGGCTCGCGAGGTGGCTGTGCTGGCAGGTATGACGGTGGTGTTGCTGGCTATCGCCCTGAAGAAGTTTAACGTAAGATTGAAGTGATAATAACTCTTAATTCTTAATTATGATTAAGTATCTCATACAGAAAGAGTTCCTGCAGATACGCCGCAATGCGTTTCTTCCCAAACTCATCATCATGTTCCCCATCGTCATCATGTGCGTCATGCCGTGGGTGATGCAGATGGAAGTGAAGAACATCGTGGTAGATGTGGTTGACATAGACCACACCGTGGAGTCGCAGCGGTTGGTACAGCAGATTGCAGCCTCCAACTATTTCATCTTCGGTGGACAGAAGACCACCTACGCTGAAGCGATGAAAGACATTGAGAAGGGTAGGGCCGATGTCATCCTCGAGATTCGCGGTGGCAAGTATCTCATTGCAGCCAATGCCGTCAACGGCACCAAAGGCTCAATGGGTAGCGCCTATCTGAGCCAGATAGTCACCTCAAACGTCACACATCACACATCAAACATCACGCCTCTCACCTTATACAACAAAGGTCAGAACTACAAACTCTACATGATTCCCGCCCTCTTTGCCATTGTTATGATGCTGATGACGGGCTTTCTGCCCACACTCAACATCGTTGGCGAGAAAGAGGCAGGCACCATCGAACAGATCAACGTTACGCCCGTTTCCAAGTGGTCGTTCATCCTCGCCAAACTTATCCCTTACTGGCTCATTGCGCTGTTTGTCATCACCGTGTGCTTGTTGTTGGCGTGGTTCGTTTATGGCATCACACCTGCTGGTCCCGTGTGGCTCATCTACGTGCTTGCTATGCTGCTGGCGCTATTCTTCTCTTCTTTCGGACTCATCGTGTCCAACTACTCCGACACCATGCAGCAGGCCATGTTTGTGATGTGGTTCTTTGTGGTGAGCATCATGCTGCTGTCGGGACTTTTCACCCCTACGCGATCCATGCCCCAGTGGGCGTATCTTACCACTTATATCAACCCCATGCACTACTTCATTGATGCCATCCGCACCGTCTTCATCCGTGGTGGTGGGCTGCGCGAAACTGCCCATCAGGTCTTAGCCCTTGCTGGCATCGGTACACTGATGGGCTGTTGGGCGGTGCAGAGCTATAAAAAGAATTCATAAGGTCGATACCGTAGATCTTTGTGACAATTATTTGTTCTATGTAGATGTCTTGGCATGTGTAAATCTCCACTGAACGCTAATGTGTTCTGTATTTTGCGAGACAAAGATGTAAAATTGGTAGAATCCGTAATTTGGGTTGATTTATCAGCAAATCAGTTAGGCAGAAGTTGCAAAAATCTCCGTACCTTTGCACCATCAAATCAAAACAATTAGAAAATTATGGCAAAGATCGCATTAGGAACCTGGGCCTGGGGCGCAGGAGCATTTGGAGGAGACGCAGTATTCGGCAGCAAGACCGACGTAGAGAACTTCCATTCATCTACGACAGGAATCAGCCATGTTAAGTCTGACGTAAAAAAGTCAAAGGTATATACGCTGCAGGGCACTCTCGCTCTGGTAGGACAAAAGGGTATTGTGATTAAAGACGGGAAAAAAGTTGCGATTAATTGAGAGAAATGAAAATTCATTTTTATTTCCGAACGTGAGCAAGTTCAATAAAGTTAAGATTATCAGATGAAAAGAATAGTAACATTTATAATAGCAGTAATGACTATGGTGACAATACAAGGTCAGACGATGACCGAAAGACAAAAGGGATTGGCAGCATGTGCCTGCCTGATGGCACAGGGTGATTTGGAACGGTTGAAGCCTGCCGTGAAGATGGCACTCGACAACGGCGTGACTATCAATGAGCTGAAGGAGGCTTTCTCACAACTTTATGCCTATACGGGCTTTCCACGCTCGCTGAATGCATTAGGCGTTCTAAATAAGGTGTTGGATAACAAACAGCCAAACTGGCAGGAGGGCAAGCCATGGAAGCGTCCTGCGGAATGGGACGATGCCAAGAAGGCTTACGAACTGGGAGTGAAGAACCAGACGCAGCTCTCTGGCCGTCCGTTCAACTACGACTTCTGCCCACAGGACGACTACTATCTAAAGTCGCACCTCTTCGGCGACATCTTCGCCGGCGACCAACTTTCTGCTGCCGACCGCGAAATAGTGACCGTGGCAGCGCTGAGCGGTCTGGAGGGTGTGGCTCCGCAGCTTGCCGCCCACAAGCAGGGTGCGGTGAACATGGGTAACAGCCAGCAGTTGGTGGATGAGCTGTCGGCTTGGCTATGCCATGAAGGCTACACGCTGCGCAGTAAATGGGCGAAGGGTGAGCCTAACCCTTACGGCAAGTACTTCATAGGTCAGAGCTATCTGGCTGATGTAGGTGGCGGTGTGATGAACGTCACCTTCGAGCCTCGCTGCCGCAACAACTGGCACGTTCACCACAAGCAGGTGCAAGTGCTTATCTGCGTGGCTGGCAGAGGATGGTATCAGGAATGGGGCAAGGAGCCGGTGGAGATGACCCCAGGTACCGTCATCGCTGTTCCCGCCGAGGTGAAGCACTGGCACGGAGCCGCCAAGGACTCATGGTTCCAGCACCTGACGTACCACAAGGACGTACAGGAGGATGCATCCAACGAGTGGCTGGAGGCTGTGACCGACGAGGTTTACGACAAAATGGAATAATGGGTGTGGGATGAAGGATAAGAGTTTATTACCAAATAAACCCTCATCTCTCAATAATCGCAAAAATATATTCGCTTCATGTTGTGATGATACAGAAATTTTCCGGCCGTTCAGTTTCTACATAGAGGTTATAGAATAGAAAAAGGGGGTTCACTTCATTGAAGCGAACCCCTTTTCTTTATTTTAGCACCTTTATATGTTCTTGAGTATATTCCCTTTTCTATACATCAAGTTACTTCACAAGGTCAACCATCGTATTCCACCTGTCGCTGTCAGGTATCGACGTACCATACTTCCCACTCTTATATGTCTGATGTATGGATATACCGTGCAGCACCTTATAGCCCTGGTCCTCACAGAGAATGGTGGCCCCATAGTGACGATAGGTAGGATTACCCAGACGGTCGCGCACTACAGTCCAGTTCTCCGGACATGACACGCGAACTACCTTACCCCACTCAGGATACTTCTTCGTCACATAGTCGCGTATGCTCTTCTCTGCAGCATTACCCTTAGAGGCAGGCATAGACTTGTAACGATTGTTGGCAGCTGCATACTTATACATATTCAGCAGCGAACCCTTACGCATTTTCTGTTCCTCTGCGCCTGCGGCTGCACCACCATTGGCAATGCGCTTGGCGTCAAAGGCATCAAAGTCGCTGACCTTGAATGATGAAGGATAGTTACCTTTCAAGCCTTCGTCAAGACCAGCATAGAGTGCCTGCAACCTTGAAGCTATCTGGCTCTCATCGCTGCTTCCCTGACTGATCTTGCCAAACTTGATGGCAAGCGACGTCACCTCAAAGGCACGGTCAAAGAAATAACCCTTGGCATCTCTGCTTGTAGCATTCTCTGCCATCGCGAGCAAACCATTTACACGACCTACGTAATCATTCTTCTCCGGCAGTTTGGCTGAGATTATCTTCCATGCAGCCTTTACCAACTGGTCTTTCTCTTTACTCCAGTCATCTATGGCCTGGATGTTGCGGGCAGAAGCCGTCTGATGGTATTGTTTATCAACATAGGAAAACAGCGGAGCACCATTGTTGATACGCCCTAATGCCTCAAAGTCTATTGCGTTGGCATTACCTTTATCCAGACTGTTGCGCAGTCTCTGCAACCAATAAGCCACGTCGGCTAACACATCCTCAGTAGGCGAGCTGTAAGTCCAGTTTGTTTTCTTTGCTATAGAGTAGTCAACATTGAAATCGGCCAGCGTGACATATACTCTTCCACCGTCATTGTCTGTGCTGGCAGAAGAACCTGCTGCAGAACTTACTGAGCTTGTAGCACTCTCTGAAACAGAGCTACCCGTATCTGTTACCTTTTCCTTTACTGCCTTTTTAGCCTTATTGGCGAGTCCCTTCAAACTGCCAAACTGCGCATTGGCACTATTGCTGAGCGTAAACATTGCAATCAGTGCCATTACCGAAATCTTAACAGGTTGTTTCATGTTTAAGTTTATTTGATATTTACAAAATCTCCTGCAAAGATACAAATAATTCCGTTAACAACCGTTACCCCCCCCCTAAAAAATGTTAAAAGCCATGCGAAATAATAATTTTGTGGCTTTTACGTATATCCTTTCACAGAAAAACATTCAGTTTTCACAAACCTTCGCTTGCTTTGCAGATAAAAGTTATTTAAGGTGGTGGCTCTATTCCCTTTTCTTTGTAATCCTAAAACCAAAGTGGTCGTTTATTAACATCAGAAACGTGAATTATCCTGAATTTATTTGGTGGTTTGCCAGATAATTCCTATTTTTGCAAACAGATTACATATAAGGTGGGTTCTATCAGACACGATTAGAAGCCATGCTGTAATTATGAATTTTAAATTATGAATTAACTATGGATTTTCTCGATTTAGTAAAACAGAGATACAGCTGCAGAAGCTATCAGGCAAAGAGTGTGGAACAAGCGAAGCTGGACTATGTGATGGAGTGCGTGCGCTTTGCGCCGTCGGCAGTAAACAAGCAGCCTTGGCGCTTTCACGTCATCAGCACAGAAGCCGCCAAGGAGAAGTTGCGCCAATGTTATAACCGTGAGTGGTTCACCACCGCCCCCATGTATGTCATAGCCTCCATACTCCACGATGAGGAGTGGGTGCGCTCTGACGGCAAGCACCACGGCGACATTGACATCGCCATTGCAGTGGAGCACCTGTGTCTGGCCGCCACCGAGCAGGGCCTCGCCACCTGCTGGGTATGCAACTTCGACGCGAATCTGTGCCAGCAGTTATTCTCCCTCGCAGCCAATGAGGAGCCAGCAGTGCTCATTCCCCTCGGCTATGCCGCAGACGAACCTAAAGAGAAGAATCGCAAGGTTGCAAATGACATCATTGTCAGAGAATAACTGCTTTTGCTTACACTTTGATTTTCGCCACCTCGATTTCCTTGAGATATTTGAAAATAATTTCCATCTGGTTTCGTATAGGCGAAAATTTTGCATTTTACAAACCATTGACAATTAGTACCTTAGTTCACAAGACTAATTTCTCGCTTTGTAAAAGCTATCAAATCACGCCGTAAAAGCATTCGTTTCACGTTGTAAAAGCTATGCTTTCACGAGATGAAAGCTATCACTTCACCATGCAAAAGCTATGCTTTTACACTTCAAGAGGCGTTATTCCACCCAAGGAAACTACAAAAAGTGCCGTCAGAAACTCTATTTTGAGTTTTCTGACAGCACTTTTCTTTTTGACAGTTTGAACACATAAACAAACCTAAAACTGACAAAGTGTTAAGAAGAAGTTTTTTAGCTCTAACTGTGAAATTCTTAGACATGACAAGTAATCAGTAGTTAAGTAATCAGTAGTTAAGTAATCAGTAGTTAAGTAATCAGTAGTTAAGACATTACGTACTTTCTGTATAAAGTATTAACACATTTGTCTTAACTCCTTAACTCCTTAACTCCTTAACTTCTTAACTTCTTAACTCCTTAACTCCCTAACTCCTTAACTTCTTAACTTCTTAACTTCTTAACTTCTTAACTTCTTAACTTCTTAACTTCTTAACTTCTTAACTCCTTAAACAAAAAGATATTTCATCGGTTCCAGGCGCATCCGACAAACATCTGCAAAATCGTTTTTCCAGTTCTTTGCATGTTTACATTTTTTTAACGCAGATTTTTGCACATTCTTGCATTAAGGTTTAGTTTAGGTTATAGATATTTAATATGGGGATAAACTACACTGAGTCGTGTAATTGATCCAATCGACCTCTTTTTCTTTTGATGGCAATTCATATTTACATCTTCTAATGGTGTTTGATACTCCGTTACGTTCAGATAAAAGGTCGTTTTAATGTGTTTTTTTGTGGTATTCCGATAAAAAACGACTGAATTGTATTAAAAAAGGTTGTAACGTTACAACCATTTTAAAAATATTTTGTATCTTTGTGGCGTAAATTAAGATATTTAGTGGAGTATGAAGTATCTGAATATTAAGAAGGCATTGGCAGCATGGCAAAATTTGCAACCATTGTCTGAAAAAGACAGAGATAGACTTAGCCGTCGTTTCACAGTGGACTTCAATTACAATAGCAATCATATTGAAGGTAACACCCTGACTTATGGTCAGACGGAGATTCTTTTGTTATTTGGAAAGGTGATAGGAGAAGCCGACGTGCGTGATGTTCAGGAGATGACTGCGAGTAACGTGGGACTCCGTATGATGTCTGAAGAGGCATCGGTGAAGGAGGTTCCGCTAACACAGAACTTTATCCGGACGTTACATAAAACCTTGCTACGTGAGGACTATACCGTATATCGTGAACTCCCTGGAGGCGTACAAACAAGCTATGTCATCCATGCGGGACAATATAAGACTCGCCCCAACAGTGTCATCACTCGCTATGGTGACCGATTCGAATACGCCTCACCAGAGGAAACACCTGGTTTAATGACCGACCTGGTTGATTGGTATAACAAGGCAGAGCAGGAAGGAAAACTTTCTCCTGTTGAGTTAGCTGCATTATTCCACTACAGATACATCCGTATTCACCCGTTTGAGGATGGAAATGGACGTATAGCCCGACTGATGGTAAACTTTATTCTTACTCGTCACGATTATCCGATGATTGTAGTGCGCAGTCGTAAAAAGAGTGAGTATTTAGAGGCTTTGCATCAGACAGATATCGAAGTCGGCCCAGTACCCGCTGATGGTGCACATGCTGAGATTAAGGACATCAAACCATTCTTGAAATACTTCAATGAACTGGTAGCTACTGAGGTATATAATGATGTGTTGTTTGTAAGCGAAAAGGATGAGAATGTATGGTGGTATGATGGTGAACGGATAGCTTTCCGTACACCTAATTATACGAAGATTTTGAATGCCATGCGTACCCAACCAACGCTTACGCTGGTAGATATGAAAGAAATAACAGGCATCAGTATTGCTGCCATTCAAAAGCTTCTCGACCAGCTTATTCAGAAGAAATATGTTGAACGTGGAGAAAAGGACGGAAGTTGGAGAGTGTTTGTGACTCAGTAAGTAATATGCAGGAGAAGATGGAAGATTCGGAGTTCACCAATGATATGCAATCCCTCTTGCGCCCAGGCATAACATTCAACGTGTGTGATGCTTACCCTCTGATATATGGAACCTTTATTCCTAAGGTAGAGGAGAAGGGATTCTAATAACATTTCCCTTTGATTCAATGAATAAATAAGATAACAAAATTGATAATTGTACTACTATTCCGTATGTGGAACATATACATAATAAACAAGAATAAATATACCATATAATGAATTTAGAAGAGAAAATTATTAGCGAAATAACAGGTGAATTCAAAATAGAGGCATATCAGAGAGGCTATCGCTGGGGAAAAGACGAAGTTGAACATCTCCTTGAAGACATCAACGAAATTCCAGACGGCCAAAAGTACTGCCTTCAACCTGTCGTAGTCAAAAACGTAAATGGTATTTATGAACTTATTGACGGTCAGCAACGTATGACTACACTCTATTTGATTATGAAGTATTTGAATGCCTATGTTGACATAAATTATAGCATTGAGTACACCACACGAAAAAGTGAGAGTGGTCATATTGGAAGTAAGGTGCTGCTTGAAACAATTGATACGATAGACCTCACTTCCTGTTCAAGCAACATAGATGAGCTGTTCATCAAAAAATCCTATGCTATAATAAAGGCATGGTTTAATGGTGAAAAGTCCAAGATGATGAGTTTTGCCAATAAACTGCAGAGATATGTTACAATTATCTGGTATGAGGTAGATGAAGACGAAGACAGTGTAAGCATATTCACCCGCCTGAATATAGGCAAGATTAACCTAACCAATGCAGAACTCGTAAAAGCATTATTTCTAAGCCGTGGCAAGAAGGACTCCGAAGGTCGCTATGCTGGAAATCCTTATGGAATAGAGGAAAAGAAACAGCATGAAATTGCTCTTGGGTGGGATTCCATGGAGAAAGACCTGCATGACGAGAAATTTTGGACTTTCATTACTAATGATAAGTCTGACCGTTATCCTATTTGCATGGAGTTGTTGTTTGATATGATAGAAATGAAGCCGAGCAATGAGAGCAATTTCTATACATTTAACAGGTTCTATGAGCGATTTAAGAACTCTGACAATAAATACGACACGTGGGAACTAATTGAACGATACATGGAGCAGCTAAAGGAATGGTACAATGACTTTGACTTGTTCCACCACATAGGATTCCTTGTCTCTACTGGTACAAGCGTGAAGTCCCTTCTAGACATAGCTATGAGTACCGATAATCCTATCAAGAAATCAGAATTCCGTCTCAAAGTACTCGATATGATACGAAAGAGGATGGTATTCAAGGTGGGAGAAAAAGATACCGCAGAAGAAATAGATTATGCTGAGCTGAATTACGAAAAGCACTCAGAGTTTATACAGTGGGTTCTCCTTCTGTTTAATGTTGAGACTATCAGACAAAAGGGAGACGAGAACATCCGTTTTCCCTTTGACAGATACAAAAATGAAGGCACATGGTCTTTGGAACATATCCATGCACAGAACTCAGAAAGTCTCAAAACAAACCAAGAATGGAAGGAATGGCTTGAAATTCACAAGAAATCCCTTGATGGCTTGGAAGTAGGTTCTGAAGCAAAAAAGCAAATTAATGATGTCATTTCCAAGATGGACACCATCATTAGCCATATAAATGAAAAAGGGTACAAAGGTTCTATAAGAGATGAGTTCAATGCAATAGCTCCTGCTGTAATCAATGTTTTGTCAGATGGTAACGATATGTCGCAGATGCACACTTTGTCAAATATGGCATTGCTGACCGTTGGCGAAAATGCTGCTCTTAACAATTCCACTTTCGATGTAAAACGCATGAAGATTATTGCTATGGACAAAGCTGGAGAGTATATTCCAACATGTACTCGAAACGTCTTTATGAAGTACTATTCTTCCTCAGATACGAAGTTACATTTCTGGTCTGAAGAAGACAGAAAAGGTTATATCAGTGCCATGAATAACGTCTTATACGATTATATAGAAAAAAAGATTGGCAACAAAGAAATAAAACTTATCAAAGAAAGAATACATTATGGCAACTGAAAATAAGAAGTATGAACAGCATAGTTTCAAGTCTTTTCTTGAACAGTATCATGTGGTAATCCCCATGGTGCAGAGAGATTATGCTCAGGGACGCACTACAGATGATGTCAACCGTGTGAGAAGCAGGTTCCTTGATGCAATTAAGTCCTACCTCGTTAAATCAGAAGATGACAACGAAGTGATGAAAATGGATTTTATTTATGGAGAAAAGGAACAGGTCTGGAGCACTACAGTAGCGAACAAATTGGAGAAAATAATTGTGACTCCACTTGATGGCCAACAACGTCTGACCACTCTATATTTGCTGCATTGGTATGCTGCAAAGAAAGGTGGTATAGAAGAATGTCATTACAAGTTCCTTAACAACTTCACTTATGACATCCGCCCTAGTTCTCGAGACTTTTGCGCACATCTAATGCAATATGTTCCAGACTGGTCACTACCGTTACAAGAGCAATTGATTGACCAAAACTGGTTTATGGGTGAATGGCACAATGATCCCACCATTATCGGTATGCTTGTGATGCTGGATTCCATCAATGATAAATTCGGCGACATAGCAAATCTATGGGAAATTTTGACTGGAGATTGGGAACGTATTGTCTTTTATTTCCTACCTTTGTCTGAAAATGGCCTCTCTGATGAGTTATATATTAAAATGAACTCCAGAGGAAAGAAGCTAACTACCTTTGAACATTTTAAGGCAGAGTATGAAGATCTGTATGAAAAAGACTCAGATGAAGCAAGAACGGTGAATCACAAATTTGATGTTGAGTGGGCTGACACATTCTTCCCATATCGTAATCAAGATGACATCGTTGACAATGATTTCATGAGATACTTCTTTTATGTTAGCCATATTCTTTGCTATGAACAAGGCGTTAAGAAGTCTAACAATGAGTTTGAACTTATCAAACTGATATATAGCGAGTCGCCTAACGCAGTTGCCAATCGCAAATATCTTGAAGATGCTTTTGATTGTTGGTATAGCGTTATAACTGATTATAAATCAATTGATTCTTTCTTTAAGAAATATCTATCGGGATTTGAGTATGAGAAGGGTAAGGTGGCTACATTTAAGAATGTTTCAGAATACCGCGAGGCTCAGAATTTTTTTCATGCATGCATAAAACTCTATCAGGTTAATAACAACTTTTCATATAGTGATTTTCTGTTCCTTTATGGAATAATCACCTACCTGATAAACAAGAACGCAATAAAAGAAGATGCCTTTATTGACCGTCTTCGTACATTAAGGAATCTCATTTGGAATTCTAATTCTGGTGAAATTCGTGGTGATGCAGACTACATGAAAGACTTACTTTGCGAAGTAAAGGATTTGATGTTGACAGGTAACATTAACAAGGAGCTAACGCACAGGTTTAATGGCATACAGGCAGACGAGGAAGTCGAGAAGAAACAGAAGAAACATGAAATTGACATAGAAACCCTTCATCGATTTGAGGATCATCCTCTGATTTACGGTTATGTGTCAGGATTGGGGTATGGCCACCTTGATTTGGCGGATACATTTCTTTCTTTGTTCGGTAGCAATCCAGAATTTGTTAAGATACATCGAGCAATGTTGGCTATTGGTGATTATACACAGAATGATTCCAGTCGTTACTATATGGGAAACCATAATAGAGCAACTTGGTCACAACTATTACATAAAAGCCGTAATCGTAGTAACTTCGAAAAAAATACGATGTCTGTTCTTCGCTGCCTTCTTCAACGAGTTAAGGATGGAGAGACCTTGGATGCAATTATTAACAAATACATTTCTGAAAGAGAAGAAGCGCATGAACTCGATTGGCGTTATTACTTTGTAAAATATCCTGATATGTTGCGTGGTGCAGACGGTGAACTGACATGGGATGAGTCTAATGACTACATCTGCACTACACTTAATAAGCATCAATTCAACGGACAGCATTGGAATCCTTTCTTGAATGTAATATACCAGATTTTGTCTGACAAGTTGTTGGATAAAGATGGCAAAAAAATTATCGGGTTAGGAAACTATGGGGAAAATTTGAACATTCTAAAACCTATTTCTTCTTTAGCTGCAACAGGTACAGGCTTCATTTATTATCATCAAGATACTAACGAACCCTGGGATGTAATGCAAGAAGATTCTATTGACAAAGAAGACAGAATAGCTTTTGCTATTGAGAAAGTAACGAAATTAGTTAAAGAGAATATGAAAACATAATCATGAGATTTTCTTGTCCTTCGGCTATTTTCGGCTATTTTCGACTATCTTGGGGGACAACTGGGGGACAAAATAGAGGATAATCTGCAAACAAACAATATCCAAAACAAAAATCTGCAAAAAACCAAACAATCTTTAATACTTGAAAGCAAGCGATTTACGGGCTTATTTTTGCAGATTTTATGTGTTTCTTTGCAATCGGACTATTTTCCCACGCAGAATCTACTTTCCGATGCAGAATGTAAAATCTGCAAATATAAGTCGTTGATAATCAGCGTATATACCTCTAATCAAGGGACACAGATACTATGCGGAGGGACGGAGGAGGGACGGAAAATATACAAAAATCTGCAAATGAAGTTGCCGTCAAAAATAAAATATACAAACATCTGCAAAGACGTTTTTCCAGTTCTTTGTATATTCACATTCGTTAACACGTATTTTTGTAGATTCTTGCAATCGCTGAAAATGGTGTGAAGAGTAACCTCCAATTTTAGCTTCTTTAGGTACATTTATCTTTGCAGTTCTTTGTATATCTTTGTAATCTGACGAAAAATCAGAGTTTTTTTAAGCTCAAAATCGTGTTGTTAAAAAGTGTTGGTTCTCATTTATCTTAGCCTATAATGTGTTATTCCTTTTCTTCTAATCTTTGATCTTGACCATTCGGCATGACATTAATAGTAGTCGGAAGATAAAAGGTTTAGTTTAGGTTATAGATATATAATATGAGGACAAACTAAACCGGGCATAGAAATGGATCCGAACTATCACATTATTTTCTTTTGGTAGGCAATTGTATCTCTATTTTGTGGTTTTTTGCACGTATTTTACTTCCAAATTCGCTAAAAATATGAATTTGAGGATAAATTCCTATAAAAATCATCATTATTTGAGGAAAATATTTGGTTGGGTAAAATAAAAAGGGTATTTTTGCAACAAATTTAGGCTGGTATTCATAAAATAAACGAAGATGGCAACAAAAATACAGCAAATATTAGAAGCAGCACCCAATGAGTCGGTCCTGTTTGGTTCGTGGCTTTCAAGTCAAGGATTGGATGCTCGTGGTCAGTATGCTTATATGAAAAGTGGATGGCTTGACCGTATATCGAAAGGAGTTTATAAGATACATGGGACAGAACCAAACCTATTTGCTGCTGTATCGTCATATAACACGCAACTCAGTAAGAGTTGTGTTGTAGGTGCATATACAGCTTTGGAACTTCGAGGATATTCTCATTACGTATTAATGGGGAAACCTACGGCTTATCTGTTTACAGACAAAAGCAATAAGTTGCCTTCGTGGGTGCTAAAAGAGGAGTGGGATATGACCATAAAATACATGACCACTTCTTTTCTGGGTGATGAACTGTTGTGTGTAGAAACTATGACTATCAATCAGCATGAATTGCTTGTGTCATCTCCAGAGCGTGCCATATTGGAGTGTTTGAACTTGCCGGATGCATCGTCATCTTTGCTTGATATCTATTATATCATGGAGGGTTTGACTACATTACGTCCCAAGATGGTTCAGACATTATTGGAGGCATGCACCTCTCAGAAAGTGAAACGCCTGTTCCTCTATATGGCAGAAAAGGCTGGTCACTCCTGGTATAAGGCTTTGAAACTGGAAAATGTCAATCTTGGCACATCTAGGTTTATGATAACGTCAACAGGAAAGTACATCAATAAGTATAATATGACAATCTCAAAAGAACTTGCAGAATATGAATGATATAAAATCAAGTATTTACGCTCAGAAGGTTGAGCTGCTGCTCCGTCTTATTCCGATAGTAATGGAAGAAGGTGTGTTTGCAATACATGGTGGTACTGCCATCAATCTTTTCTTGAAGGACCTGCCACGTTATTCTGTAGATATTGATTTGACCTATATCCCATTGGCTGACCGTCAGACAAGTTTGGATGACATCAATTTGCATCTAAAAACCATTGCAGATAAGGCAAAGAAAGCATTCAAAGGAATGCACATCGTTCCAAACTTCAGTACCTGTAAACTGTTGTGTGAATATCGAGGTAAGCAGGTGAAGATAGAGGTTAACCAGACCAAGAGAGGAGTTATAGGTGGTGATGTTCAAACTATACCATTGAGTGATAAAGCACAAGAAGAGTTTTCTCTCTATTGTGAGGCAAGCGTTGTACCCCTAACTCAATTATATGGTGGCAAGATTGCTGCTGCTCTCTCACGTCAGCATCCTCGTGATCTGTTTGATGTGAAGTATATGGATATTCCATTGAGTGAATGCCGAGAGGGACTCATCTTCTGTTTGCTTGGCAGCGATAGACCCATCCATGAGTCTTTTGCTCCACGCCTGATTGACCAGCGCGAGGCAATGGATAACCAGTTTGCAGGTATGACGGATATTCCTTTCACATACGAGGAGTTTGAAGAAACCCGTTCAAAACTCATTAATGATGTAAAGTCGTTGATGACTGAAGTGGATAAGAAGTTCCTGATTACTTTCGAATCTGGACAGCCAGAATGGGATGGATACGAATTTGAGTACTTCAAGGATTATCCGTCAGTGCAATGGAAACTTCTCAATCTGAAAAAACTTGCCAAGCAAAATCCGAAGAAGTTGCAAGAGGAAGTGGATGAACTGAGGAAAACATTAAAGTAATAAAAATATGTACAAGTTATTAAAATAGATAGAGTATGAGGAAAATAATTTCACAATTACACACCAATAAAGATGGAATTGTGTGTAAAGACAAGACAGGAAGAGAGCATGTCGTATTCAAAAAACAAGGAGATTTAGATGGAGCGTGTGCAACTTATTGTGTTATAATGAATCTTCTTATACTCCGGTTGATAAAAGATAAAGATACAAGAGTATATGAGGAGTCTGGAGACAGAGCAACAAGGAAATTAATCAAGACTTTCATGATGGATTATGGTATGCATATTAATGGGCAGTCATATTACAAGATTAAGAAAATGTTGAAAGAAAGTTTCAATAAAGTTGAATGTGTACACTATAATAGTAACGGTAATCGTTCCTTGGATTATATAGAGAAAAACATCATTGAAGACAAACCAATAATTATATCAGTGTCTCAAAAGAAGTGGGCGCATGCTTTATTGGCAGTAGGCTTTGAAAAGGAAAACAATGTGATATCTAAAATCTTTTGTCTTGATCCGAGTGGCGTGTCATGCTGTAACAAACGATGGAATATGGAGATTGAAGTAAAGAATAGTAAGCTGGACCACCGTCAACCAACAATCATCTATGATGGTAGATATGTTTCTCTTGATGATGTCCTCATAATTACAGAAAAAGTGGATTCATAATTCATTTTCATGAGAATATCGGGAAAAGAATTCGTTTTTGTAAATAACCTAAAGCATGAATATTATACAGTTCCGACAACTGATGACTATTGATGCCAACATGAATACATCTGACATCGAAGAGCGTTTTGAACAAATAGCAAAGATGCTGTTTGAAAGTTTTGCTATCCAAAAGGGTGAGAAGAAGTATCTTTTTAAGGAGATTGAATTTTACTTCTACAACAAGAATCATCGTGATATCATCACTCATCCACGAGCATCAAAATCTTTATGCTGGTACGTAAATGACTATGGAGGGATTGATTTAAATTTTGCCAGTAATATTAAGCGTGAGTCTAGAGCTAACAGTAAAGGAAAGAGTGTTGAAAAGTATGTTCTCGATGATAGTGCATATTTTGGTGGCATCCTCATTCGTCAACTAATAAGTGAAGATGGTTGTGAAGTTCTAAATGGACCATGGACTTGTGCTGAATTGTTTAGGTGCTATGATGCTACTGGTGTCGACAATGAATTTCCTGTTCTTTTGGAGCATGATAATGGTATGGTGGGCTATATTCGTGAACCTCGTATCAATCTACTTACATCCAAACAAACAGTAGAGGGTAAGGTTGATTATATTCTTGAAGAATATCATGAAGTTTCTGAAAGGAAATGTCTATATAGTAATTTTTCGAGATTTGTGGATAGACGTTATAGATATGTGCGTTGTGATACATTAATGCACGATAAAGATACAAATCTCGTGTATTTCTCTCCTTGGTTAAAAGACAATAAAGAAGGACATCCAGAGTTTTATAAGCGTCTGAAGGATGTGCTTAATGAAATGGGAATTGAGTCCAAAGAACTGAAATCTACAAATGATTATTGGGATCGCGATTATATGCCGATTCAATTGGGCGAAGATGAGTTCTTGAAATATCGCTATTATCCTGATTATCTTGTGAAGAGCAAGAATAAAAAAGATATTGAGACAATTACTGATGCTACCAAAGTGTTACGAGGTATGGGGATTAGCTGTCGTTCGACCGACCTCATCATAGATGGTGGTAATATGGTGCCATGCGGTTCATATATTGTGATGACTGATAAAGTATTTATGGAAAATGGACGTGAGAGAGGAGATCCGGATTTCAAGGTTTTGCTGGAATCTGAAATTGGGCATCCTGTTATCATTATTCCTTGGACTTCACATGAAGACGATGTTTATGGTCATTCAGATGGTTTCATCAAATGGTGTGGTGATAATCAAATACTGATGGGTAATCATGGAGATTGCTACCCCGAAGAAGCTGCATCCATTCGTCGGATTCTTGAAAGTTATGGCTTTGAAGTTACAGAAATGCGTTTCAAGGACAAAGTTGATACTCCTTGTTATGAGTTCAACTGGGCATATATCAACTTTCTGCAAGTTGGCAAAAACATCATAATGCCTATATTCGATATTCCAGAAGATGCAATAGCCCAACCATTCCCCGATTGCTGTATCCGTCAAATTGAAATGGAAGATATTGCAAAAAAGGGTGGTGCTTTACATTGTTTAAGCTGGAATGTATATCTTCCATAGCATAAGTTCCTGAAAAAAACTTTTCTGTCAAAATCTTGAAGATGGATTCTTTCCGTTATACTTATGATTAATGGCAACTTTTCCCGTTTCTTTGAAAAGCAACGTGCCATCTTCAGAATAAAATACAGGATTGTCTGGATGAATTGTAATGTATGGGGGGTAATCTGGAGAATCGACACACTCTTCATAATAGAAATCTGGCTCAATTTCTCGTAATGTGGAAGGTAAAGAAATGTTGTCTAATGCTTCGAATGTGTCATATCCAATTTTCTCCACGCCTTCAGGGATTTCGATATGAGATACCCAAGCACTCCTAAATGCCCCGTTTCCTATAGTTTTGACATTTCGTGGAATGACGAGTTCTTCCAATAAACACAAACTAAAGCACTCATCAGGAATAGTCTCCAAGGATTCTGAAAGCTTCACTTTTGTCAGGTCAGCCATAAAGAATGCTCCTTCGCCAATACTGGTAAGAGAATTAGGAAGTTCTATCTTTTCAATTCCAGTACCACAAAAGGCCCATTTCCCTATACTTTTCAAATTCTTGTTCAAATGTACTATATGAAGATTATCATAATTGGCGAAAGTGTAATCAGCAATATGCGTCACATTGTCTGGAAGAAAGATTTCGTTAACTTCCTCCATATGGTACAATGTTTCTCCTCCTATCGAAAATATGCTTCCATTTGAAACAATGAAATCATGGTCTTTCCCTAAAATCATCTTGTCCAAGACTGGTAGTTTTGCGTCATAATAACATACCATGTTATGACAATATTCAGCATTTGTCACTTGGTACTCGTTTCCGAAAATTTTATTCCCAATAGTTATATCCTCAAAAGAAATTCGATTATATTTTGTATAATAAAAGTCTAAACAAAATTGTTCATATATGTCATAGGAGATATCTCCCGATAAGACAATCCATTTGGCATTAGGATGTTTTTCTTCCCACGACTGTAAAGGTTCTGAACCTATAATGTAAAGAGTACGCATCATATAAAGACAATGTCTTGAGGATGAATATAATGATTGATTTACTTTCCCACGCAGAATCTACTTTCCCACGCAGAAGTTTTTGAATATGTTTCCGAGGACCTCGTTGGTGGTGATGGTGCCTCCGAGGATGTCGGAGAGATGGTTTATGCAAAGGCGGAGGTCTTCTGAGATGAGGTCGCCGCTGAGGCCCATGTGCATGGATTGCATGGCACGCTGAATGTCGGCGGCTGCGGTGTCAAGGGCTTGCTTGTGGCGTTGGTTGGTGATTATTACTTCATCTGTGCCGGTATCGTTGGTTGAAGCGGCTGCTGTAAGTAAACACTCCTCTAACTTGTCAAGGCCGATGCCGTGAAGGGCTGATATCTCTAATGCTGAATGGAGATTTTGATGGTCAGGCTTTAACTTGTCGCTCTTGTTGATTACATATACTATCTGTTGATGCTCTTTCTCCGGGATGTCGGGGAAAGGGCTTTTTTCGTCTGCAAGGAGGATGATTATCTGGGCTTTCTCTGCAGCCTTCAGAGAACGTTCTATACCCATCTGCTCTATGGTGTCATCGGTGTTTCTGATACCAGCAGTGTCAATAAAGCGGAAAAGGTAACCACCTATGGTCATGGTGTCTTCTATAAGGTCACGCGTGGTTCCTTGTATATCGCTGACAATAGCACGGTCATCATGCAACAAGGCATTGAGCAGGGTGCTCTTGCCTACATTAGGCGCACCTATAATAGCCACAGGTATGCCGTTCTTTATGGCATTGCCTTCATGGAAGGAAGATGACAACCGTTGTATCTCATTATTTATAGTATCAGCCAGTTTTTCTAGTTCCGTACGATCAGCAAACTCCAACTCCTCATGGTCGGAGAAATCCAACTCAAGTTCCAATAACGAAGTGAGATGTAACAGCTCATCACGAAGCACTTGGAGCTTTGAAGATATACCTCCACGCATCTGTTGCATAGCGACCCTGTGCTGCACAGCCGTCTGCGATGCTATCACATCAGCTACAGCCTCAGCCTGCGAAAGGTCCATCTTACCGTTAAGGTATGCCCTTTTAGTAAACTCTCCTGGTTCTGCCAAGCGACAACCTTTCTCTACCAACAGGTTCAGCACCTGGCTAAGTATATAAGCAGAGCCGTGACAAGATATCTCCACCGTATCCTCACCCGTATAGGAATGCGGAGCACGACATACGTTTACTATTACTTCGTCGATATCGGTGATATATCCGTGGTGCATGGTATAGCCTTTTGCAGAGGAGATGTCTTTACTGAAAACTTCGTTGACTATGTTTACTGCATCGGTTCCGGAAACGCGTATGATGCCTATCGCCCCGCCCTGAGCGGTGGCAATGGCGCAGATGGTGTCGGTTGTCATTGTAATAGGAATTTGTTACAAAATGACCGGAGACGTTCCTTTCGGTACGCTCCGGTCATAATATGAAAACATTTAAAAAGAGGAATTATGCCTCCTTAGTTATGACACGCTTCTCCTGGATGCGTGCCTTCTTACCTGTGAGCTTGCGCAGGTAGTACAACTTAGCGCGACGTACCTTACCGTGCTTGTTCACCTCGATTGACTCAATGTTTGGTGACTCGATTGGGAAAATACGCTCTACACCTACAGTTCCTGACATCTTGCGTACGGTGAAACGCTTCTTGTCGCCGTGACCAGAGATTTTGATTACTACACCACGGTAGAGCTGGATACGCTCTTTTGAACCCTCGATGATTTTGTAAGCTACGGTAACTGTGTCACCAGCTTTGAACTCTGGGAACTGCTTGCCAGTTGCAAATGCCTCTTCGGCAACCTTGATTAAATCCATTTTTTTGATTAAATGTATTGATAGTTAAACGTTTAAGACGCAACGTAGTCAAGTGCCAGCGGTTACGCCCTGCCTCTGCATATACAAAAGCGAGTGCAAAATTACTGATTTTTTTTGAATTAGCAAAATTTTTAGTTGATTATTTTGCTTTTATCTCAACATTACTCCACTAACGCGATAGCGTTTGCCATTGTGCAGGATGATAATCTGCTGGTCGTCAGCAAACTTTCCGTTAGGCAGTGCATCCTTGTCTCCATTGGTAATCACGATGCCGGTAGGCTCTTCTTCTACGTTTTCAAAGCCGCCGAAATAGAGTTTTGCATTAGCATTGGCTGGACCTGTGAGGTATGCGGAGTAAGCGTTGAGCGTAGAACTGCTGCCCCCCTTCATTATCTTCGCATTGTATGCCACGCCATACTTGCCATGCATAGAGAAGGCTGGGGTGAAGTTGCCCCTCATGGTCCATGAGCCTGCGGTAATTGTCTTTGCAGCTGACTCGTGTACGGCTATGTTGTTAAACGTAGGTGCATCTAATGCCTTACTGAGGTAGATGATGCAAGGAGTATTCGCCTCTATCTCTGTAGTATTAGTAAACAGAATAGAGGTTTTACCGTTGCTCTCAACTACTTCGCTGAGATATGCCACATATGCCTCGGTATCGCCGCCAGTAAACTGTGAAACCGACATGCTGAACGGCAGGCAGAGGGTTGAGTAGCCCGCATTGAAGTTGCGGTCAAGCGTCACTGTCTGGTAGATGCCTTCTGCATAGTAGGGGGCTACTGTTGGTGAGAGCGTGAGGTCAAGCCAAGCATTTGCTGTCAGAGTAATGTCGTCAAGACACAGACCGCCTTGTATTTTACCAGTAGCATAGGTCAAATTTCCTATGTATATAAGGTGGTCGCTCAGGGTGTACTGTTCAGAGGTGTTACCCTCAATGTCAGTCACTGTCATGACAGTGCCGTCTGATGAAGCACTGATATTGATGTGATACCAATATGGGTCTACGTTTGCAATGAAAGTGCCGGTTTCTGTATTGCCCAGACTGAATGTACCAGTAGTGTTGGTTGGCGGAGTATCGCCAGGTATTGCGGCTGTCCAAGAACACAGTAGGCTGTTGTCTGTATCAAATATCTTAAATATTTGCGATTGTGCTGAACCATTACAGTTAATAGGTGTTACAGCAAAATCGAAGTCAAGAGAATAGTCAGATGTAGTGGTGTATTCCTCGCCCACGTTATTCAAAGCTGAGTATGTAAGTGTAGCACTGTTAGTGTTGCCTGCATGGTATTTGCCGTAGTGACTCTCGTCAGCCAAGGTTGGTTGCTCTGAGGCATAACGGTCTGTAACACTGGTAGTCCAATATTCATCTATGGTAGAAGCATCCTCAAAGTCCTGTGAGAACAATACTTTGTTGCCAATGACTTTCTCTGTGGGCTCATCGCTCTCCATCTCGTTTTCTAAGTTGTAGTCCACTATAACCTCAGGACTGGTGACGTAACCACCGGCTGCAGCCAGTTCGTAGATGATGATGGTGAGTTTCTTGTCATCATCGTTGAAGTATGCATTGGAGATGTCGAAGGCGTAGTCCTCATAGGTTGTGGAAGACTTGGTAGTGCCCCATACTGCATCGCCAAGCATGGTGATGTTTTTGTCTGCAGTATTATACGTCATGTCGCTTGACCATGTTGACGAGTTGTAGCCTACACCCCATTGTGTGGTGCGATTGCTGTCGGTAGAGCCTGAACCCTTGAACTTCAGTGTGACGTTATTCACGTTCTTATATTCTGACAGGTCAACCTGCAGGTATGTTATCCAGTTGCAGTTCCAACCTGTATTTGCGAAGCCTACAGTGTTGGCTGATGATATTTTGTTGTAACCGGTTTGTGCGGTTGTCACCTCACCATAGGAAGTGTCAGCATTGTTGTAGTCCACGTAAGTCATCTTCACGTCTGGGCCCTTCTCTGTATGAGTAGCCTCAGGGTAGGTCATGTGTGAGTGGTCAACGGTGAAGAACAGCGTCATGTCGTCAGCTGTGCATCCTGTGTACTGTGCTGTGTAGTTGTAAGTGTCACCGTCTGCGGCAGTCATGACAGCTGATACATTCAGCACGTTGTCGTTGCCGTAAGAAACGGTGACGTCAACGTCAGCCTCCTCCATGTCGGCAATGAACTTCTCCATGTCAGTCCAATCCTTGCTGATTGTAATATTGTCAGCCTCAGTGGTATGGCCTGGCGCGAGGACAGTGCCGTCGGCAACCAGACTGAAATACTCAGCATAGTCAGCACGGTCAGCGGTGGAGTGGCCGTCGCCGTTCACGGCTGCGAGAATCCAGTTCTGGCTCTGCTTCTTGCCACCATAGTTCACGAACTTGAAGTTATATGTTTCGCCTTTCGCAATAGTGTAAGAAGGAGAGAACTCAGTCCAGATGGATGAGATATTGTACTTAGAACCGATGTAAAGCTCGTTCTCGTAAGACACGTTCAGGTATATCACACCGTCAACATTCTCGAGTGTGCGTATGGTGTTGTTGGCAAAGCCCGTAGCACTCTCGATGTCGATGTCGTTTATGTCACCGTTGATGTTGTCAGCCTTACACAATGGGTATGTACCCACGGTAATCTTAGAAGAGGCGTTGTTCACCTCGAAAACAGGAGAGTGGTACTTAGGACCATACTTCCAGTCCTGAGTGCGCAGGTTAAGGTTCTCCACGTTGAGCACGTCATACTTCTTCAGACTCTTATTGACGTTGAAAGCCACCCTCGCACCCTCGTGCAGGTTAAGAGTCTTGAAGTTAGCTGATGTATATTCAGCCTCAGGCAGTGAGCCGTCGCCAGTGGCATTGTCCTTACAGATATAGAGCTTAGAGCCGTACTCCATGGTGACAGGCTGGGTGAACGTGCCGGCAGTATAGAGATTAGTGTGGCGGTTCATCCATACCTCACTGTTAGACAGTGTGCCGTTGAAGGCGAGAGAGCCTTCAAATACCTCTGTATTGCCTGTATAGCTGAGGGTACGGTCAGGCATATTAAGTAAACCACCTCCCTGCTTTGTTACTATCGTTGCTCCAGTGATGTCACCACCATTGGCAGTGCCGAGTGTGGTCGTGCTGTATGAGTATGTGATGTTGGCATTGTCATCATTGCCATTGACAGACGAAGGCACATTCATTATAATGTTTCGTGGTGACACGTCAGAGGTAATGCCTATATTTCCAGCATCGGTCACAAGTATGTCATTGCCGTTGTTGGCTGATGTTATGCTGCCGCCATTATTTATCAATGTGCGGTTTGTATTGGTCAGAGGTACTGGCACCTTAGTGAGACCTTCCATCTCGCCCATGAAGAAGCTGACATGAGGAGGCTGGTTGTAGGCGCACATCTGCCAAACCATGGACTGACGATACTCTGGGTCATACCACAGTGACGGTATTGCATAGTCAGTAGGTGTGGTGGTGGTATATATGCGTAACTCTGTGTTTTCCGTATTGCGTAATATAAGTTCCTCGCGCCAGTCGCCCAGTATATCGCCTTGGAAGCAAGGATTGTTTTTAGAATCATTGTTCAACTTGACGCCGGAGGTCTGCATAATTCTGTTTCCACCAGGTTTGGCCACTACACACTCGCGTTCTTTTCCAGGGCTGTTTAGGTATTCCTCACAGAGGTCACCATCCCAATATATTCGTCCGTTAAGCCAATTCCATGTTATAAAGTCGTCGGCAGAAGAGAATGCGTCAACCGTTTCATGTGTTACGGAGGATATTACTCCTGAAGTTACGCTTCGTCCGAGACATCCAGGATAGTCGTTGCTGAAGTTACCCATAAGCGCCCTGCCATCGTCGGAAGAGGCTATATCGCGATGATATATATAGCTTGTCGTGGCATCACGCAGATTATTGGCTGGTCTGTCCTCATTGCAGGCGAACACCTCCATACCCTTTGTGAATGGGTCGAGGTCGCTTACGTGTAGAGCATCGCCGTGACCGAGGCCTGTTGATGATAATCCTTTGCCGTTATTGTCAATTGTCATAGAGCCATATATAATCTCGTCGCAACCATCGCCGTCAACGTCAGCTATGCTGAAATTGTGGTTACCTTGTCCGTGGAATGGTGATGTGGCATCACTGCATGCCCATGTCCATTTTGTGGTAAAGGCGTGTGTGGCAGGGTCAACGTCAATCGCTATCATCTTGTGGCGGGTGTATATGCCGCGTGCGAGGAATATGCTGGCTTTCTTGCCGTCAAGGAAAGGTGCACCAAAGAAGTATTTGCTGGAGCGATGACCGTAATTATCACCCCATGCTGTTCCAACTGCATTAATATATGCGTTGAGTTTGTCAGTTTCAGGGTTCTCCCAGTCTATCTCATCAGAGTATTCTGATGTCTCAAGTCTTTTCAACGGAAATTCTGTTACGCTGTATGGATTGGCTGTCGCTCCCTCAAGGTACAAGAGATATTCATTGCCAGTAAGTGTCCACGCATATTGTGAATCGGAATGAGAGGTCATGTGATTACGAGTGTTTACATTCATATTGCCCACCTCGTAAGTCGTATTGTCACTTTTGTGAATAATCATATTGTCAGCACCTCTCAATAATACCTCAGCTTTACCATCTTGATCCCAATCGTATGCAACAATGTTAAGCTCTGTGGAGTTTAGACTCACCATGTTTGGTCCGCAGTCAATCCACCAAAGACGTGTGCCGTCAAGTTTATATGCTTCAAGTATGACGTATGCTCTTGTATTAGTCGCTGAGTACATTTCTCCATTAAATGACAAAGGGTATGTTCCTTCATCAATAGTAACAGCATCATTTGTACTGGCATCGGAAGCGTTTAAGCGTTTAATAATGACCTCAACTTCCCCATCGCCATCAAGGTCTGCAACGGAAGCATCGTTCAGTGTGTAAGTTTGTCTGACACTAACAGATGGATTATGTTCTCCGCATGAGCAGAAAACGATATCACCGTTGCGGTCAACGATATCTTTCATGGGGATAGTAAGATAATTAGGTGCCCCGGCAACGCCATTTGCACTGTATTGTCCGTTACTCCAAACGCTTACAGCATCACATGCTTCTTTCTCTGTGCCATCAATTACTGCTTTTACAGTGTAGGTGCTTGATGTGTTACCTCCGGTATCTGTGTAGTTGGTAACAGAAAGCGGTGTGGCATTTACTTTTGTCCCGTTGCGGTACAGATTGTAAGTTACATCGTAATATTCATCTGCCTGCTGACGCCAACTTACGAATACTCCGTTGGAGACCTTCACCGCCACAAGTCCGCGGTCAAGAGCGTCGGTCTTGCGCTGTGCATCGGCTGTCACTGCAGCCAGTGTGACCAGAAATAGTGTGAAAAGATATTTTTTCATTTCTTTCTCTTTAGAATCTGTTAAAAATAATAGTTAATTGGTAAGACACCTGTAGCACAACACGGTGCATCAGCAAAACACTCCGTCGTAATACTCTTCGTCATCTTCGATGTCAACGGAGGTGTTGCCATTACGGTTGTTGTTGAGTTTGCCTGAGCCGCTTAGCAACCTTATGCGTGGCGTCGTTACAATTTTTAATTGTGGAATAATGTACTCTTTCCTTTTCATTATCATTTAGAATAATTATGTTAGTTTTTCTATCTTCTTTTCTCTTCCTCTATCTCCTTCTATCTCCATTTATTTTCAATGTAGTCTTCCTCGTCTTCTTCTATGAATAGAGAGCCAGCGGCTTTAGCGTCAGCCTCTCCATTCTCTGTTACAGGCATAGTGGAGCCAGACATGATTCGCATATTGTCTAACTTGACAACTGTTATGCGTGGCTGTATGTAATATATGTTCTTGTACATGGTTATCTCTTTATGTATTTCTTCTTGTCTTGTATGTATATGCCAGCAGGTGCAGCCTTGACGTTGGTGATGCGTGAACCGCTTGGAGAGTAAGTCGCACTTGGTTTCTCGATGCTCTGTGCATTGTTTACTGATATGCTGGTAGGAGTGTTCTCCTCTTCATTATACATTATGATGCCGAAGGAAGCCTTGGCATTGCTGGCGTTGCTTACGGTCATATACCACCTGTTAGGCTTTATCGTGGTCTCGCCCGACGTGCGATGGCTTATAGAACCGGCAGACGTGTAGTAATAATTGTTAGAAGCATTGGCGGTCACTGACTGGTTAAGTCCGGTAAAAGTATATGTGGTCTTGCTGGTCTGGCATACCTTCTGACCATCGGTGGCGGCATATACCTTGTTGTTAACAGGCACTATGGTAACCTCGCCTGCAGACTTCGCCCTGATGAGATAAGGCACGTTAGGCAGGGTGGTGCCGCTGGTAATCTTTGTGATGATAAGCATATCATCGTCGTTGGCATCTACTATACCGTCACCATTGGTGTCGTGATAAGGTGCGAAAGCATTTATCTCGGCAATGTCGAAGAGGTCAGCATAATCAGTTATGTTGATAGCAAACGGAACATAGAGTGCCGTCCATTTGTTGACAAGCGAAGTGGAGAAGTTCTTCGTGAATGTCACCTCGTCGTATGTCTTGTCAGCAGTCAATGTGTACTCCTCACCGTCGGTCAGGGCGCATGTGGTTCCTGGGCGTGTTATGGTAACGGAAGAGAAAGTGGGATATGGTGATGCTCCACGCATGATATACAGCGTTCTGATACCTGTGAAGTCATTAGTGAACTCGAATGTGTTGCCACTTATATTGCTAGAAGAACTGTTTGTGTAAGCTGAGGCTACGAAACCACCGTCACCCCCTGTTGTGGTCAGTATGTCGCCAGGCTGCAGTGCGTGGTCAAGTTCTATCTTTACATAAGAGTTGCCAGAGCCTCCCAAAGTTATTCCACTTGACTTTATATAGACTTTTGCATCGTTGTGACCGTTATGTAGTAATGCAGTACCGCCTGTTATTGTGGCATAAGATGACAAGTCGATGCTCTCGCCTGCTGTTATGCTGACATTCTGCGTAGCAGTTGTTGCCAGACTGAATATCGTTCCCTCTATCTCAGGTTCCTCAATGGCGTTGTCAAGCGGATAATACTCCTCAAACGTCGCTGTGGCATCAGCACGTTCAGCCTTGGTGATGTCCTCTACGAGGTAGTTGGCATACACCTCAAGGTCAGTATAGTAACCGCGTGAGTCAAGATTATACGTAGCGGCATTATTGACGGAGTTTGACAGACCGTGTGCTGTTTCCCAATCGTCAGGAATACCATCCTGGTCAGTGTCAGTTAATGCTGTGCCACTGTAGGTGGGCCAATTACCGACGTCGCTCTGAGTGTCGATGAGGCCGTTAGTAGAACCATTAGAGCCAGTGTAGGTATATGTGCCGTTAGTTGTTTCATACGCAATGCGAGTATCTACCGCATCGCGGCTGAGGCTGGCACCGGCATACTGCACTGTCTTAGTAAAGGCATTGTCGGCAGAGTGTAGGGAAATAGTATTGTAGGAACTGAAGTCTTCGTCAGAAGAAATGTAACGACTGTTGGCTATGCAGTTTGCTTTGAAGGAACTGAAATCATATCCGGAGTCAAAACTGATGTTGCTGCAACTGGTAGATGATGTAGTGAGGCTGACGGTGGTGCCGTTAACCTTATTACCGTTGATATAAAACTTGCCTGGTACGACGTCATACTCATCGCTATTGTTGCAGTTGCTGCACTTTGTTGTAGGGTTAAGCAGACGGTTGGAACGGCTGGTAGTGGCGGTGTATGGTCCAGGTTTGTAATAGTTGTTAATCATGTTAAACTTCTTAGGCTCCAACCCTGACTTGTTCTCGCCGCCGTAGGTAGAGTTGCCACCCCAGTTATATACCACATTGTTAATATAGTCTACGATGCCTGCGTGCTCGGCCAGATAGCCGTGGTCAAAACGCGGGTTTCGTGAGTCGTGGTGTGCCAGCAGGTTGTGATGGAACGAAGCCTTGTCGCCTCCCCATATACCGCCGTAGCCGTGGCTGCCCTTGTCGTGAACAGAGTTTCGGAGTGACTCAGACATTATGCACCATTGCAGGGTAAAATCCTCGTTGCCATAGAAAGAGGCACATTCGTCAACACACCATGACACGGAGCAGTGGTCAATTATAATGTTCTTCTTGTAACCATCCGTCTTGTGACTTGCCGACATAGCGTCATTCTCGTTTCCGGCAGTGTCACCCATGCGGCAGCGTATATAGCGCACGATGACGTTGTTGGCGTTGATATGGAAGGTGTAGTTCCTAAGGCAGATGCCGTCGCCGGGAGCTGTCTGGCCTAATATGGTGCAGTCGTCCTTCTCTATCTTCAGGTCAGACTTCAGTTCTATTATTCCTGCCACGTCAAACACAATGATGCGCGCGCCATCAGTTTTGATAGCCGCACGCAGCGAACCCATGCCAGAGTCGTTGAGGTTAGTCACGTGGATAACCTGGCCGCCACGTCCGCCTGTGGTGTAACGACCGAAACCCTCAGCACCAGGAAAAGCAGGGGCAGAGAAGAACTGTGCGCATACAAGGTATGGACATATAGCAAATAGTAACAGTAAAAACGCCCTCTGTATGTGGGTAAGAATTTGTCTTGGTGTTGTCATAAAGAAAACGGTAGTTTTTCAGTTATATAGTTGTTATCAAGATACAAAGGTATAAAAAAAATAAAAAACACAATTTTTTTTTGCTTTGTAAATCGATAAAATGGTAAAGAATGACGATAAAGAAGGAATTATGTGATAATTATTGCGAAGTTGTGTAAAGTTGATTTTGCAAAAAGAATACAAAAAAGCATCATCTTTATCTGATGATGCTTCTCTTTTTGTTGGGATACCCGGACTCGAACCAGGAAAGGCAGGACCAGAATCTGCAGTGTTACCATTACACCATATCCCAATCGTTATGTATGTGTGAAAACGTGTTGTAATCAAGTACCCCTCCGTTTTCAAGTGCAAAATTACTACTTTCTTGTGAAACTACCAAATTTTTTTGCAACTTTTTTCGAAAAAACCTTTAAAAAGCGCAATAATTGTCGTATCTCAATCAGATTCTATTCTTTTTTACCTATAAAAGCTTGAATAATCCATGGTAAACGAACCATCAATCTACGCAAGTCTTTGATTTTTTTTACACGAAAAAGTTGCGACTTATGAAAGCATAGCTTTTACATTGTAATATGATAGATATTACACAGTAATATGATAGCTTTTACATTGTAATGTGATAGCTTTTACAATACCATTTACAATACCACTCAAACTCAGAGCGTAATCATACTATTATCATTAAGAGAAATCCCCACGTCAAAAGAGACATGGGGATTATTTTTCTCTGTAAACAACAAAACGACGGCACTTAATTTTCGCGTTAATTCGCAACTCTATTATCAGTTGCAAATTTAAGAGTAAACTTCTGAGATATGATGTTACATGCCGCTAAACCTTATGAAACAATACTTTTTGGGAGTATTCTTCACCAATGAGTTTCTTATGCCTATTTGCTTATGAATGTCCCGTCGGGATGCTCATCCTGCCACCGTTGTTCTGCCTCAGAACCAGGCTTTGTCATGTAGTAAAGACAACAGTCATCACCAGAAGCAAGGGTTTTGTTTCGATGAAGAATGGCTCCCATGGCGTTGAATGTGATGTAATCCGTTTTGCACATGACTGGAAGAATGTCCAGATGACCTCGTTTCCTTGCCAGTTCGCATAGTCCGCAACGGGTATAGGACAAGGTGAACTCCTCATCAACCTTTCCAAGTTTATAATGAGCCTGCCAGTTATAGGGCGAGTCGATGCGATTCTCCCGTTCGGAGCGTTTCATCATACTTTCCTGGAATTTCCTTGTGAACGGCTTAGTCATTCGTGCCATTCTGAGCATCATGGGCATGGCGATGGATGCATGGCACATTTTCTCGTAGAGAGGAAGAGACATCTGCCTGCCGTATCTCTCTTTGGCCGTCTCATAAATGGCAAACCACACCATTCCTCCAACGAGGTTCTTCTTCAGACTGTTTTCACGGTAACTGCCTATGGAAGGAGTGGACGTCAGAATATCTATGAACCTTTCCTTGGCAGCTTTACGGAGCAGGTGAATATCCCATTCAGGATATTCCGTCCGTAATACTTTGTAGCATGTGCCTTGCATGAAATGCCACATCATCCTGTCTATCAGAGTATATTTCATTGCTCTCTTTTGAACTGACATCAGTTTTTTACTTCTGGCTTCTGGCTTCGGAAGTTGATGGTATAGTCGCCCTTCGTGGCAGTCTGAAGGTTTTCAAAGCCTGCATCTGCAAGGAACTTGCTGATTTCATCTATCGGGAGGATATTCATCGCGTCTATATGATTGGCCCAGTAGCGCATACCGGCATTGCTCTCCAGTCCGTAGGAGAATATAAACATGCCGCCAGGCTTCAGTACGCGATACACCTCTGAGAATGATTTTTTTAAGTCTGGCCAGAAGTAAACGGTCTCAAAGGCCGTCACGAGATCGAACTTCCCCGTCTCGTAAGGCAGTTCCATCACGTTACCCTGCTCGATAAAGCAGCGAGTTCCCAGCTGACTGCTATTCTTTTTACGCGACATGGCGACACTCTCTTCAGAATAGTCGATGCCATAGACCTGTCCTTGCGGACAGCGTTTAAGCATACGTGCGATGTTCTTTCCACCTCCGCATCCTACGTCGAGTATCGTCCAATCAGGCTGAAAATCGACAAACGAGAGGTTCCACTGTGCCATCGGCGTATGCGTTAGGTTCATCATCCGCAGAGCAAAACGTCCCAGCCACCCTTCGGGACGTGCATTCGTGTTCCAAAACTTGCTGAGCAATCCCATAGCCTAATCCTCCTTGAACTTTGTTTGAGTCTGCTCACGCTCGGCAGAGTCGAAGCGAGCTTCACTCTGCTCTTGCTCATTCGCAGACTTTACATATATAACACTGTACCATGCCAACACGATACCAACGATAATCATCATGGGCATGACGACATACTGTCCTGCATTGTCGGAGGGCAGTTCCATGAACGCATGGACTATGTTAAACAAGCCGATGAGTACGGCCAGCACGGCATTGATGACTTTTAGGGCCTTTGCTTTCCAGAGCATACAGAGCACGCCACATGCAGGAATAAGGTACGAGAGCGCCATCATAAACACAATCATACCTTGATCCACGTTGCCGTCGGTGGCGGCAATGGCCATATTCTTGCCCCAGAACATGGGCAACACGTCACAAATAGAGTGAGCGGCGAAACCGCAGACGGTCAGCAGCCACAAAATAATAATCTTAATACTACTTGTCATAATTGATGATGATTTAATTCTATTTAGGTGATACTATAGTTGTATTTTCGACCTTTTTAGGGTGCAAAGGTACGGCGAAAAAACAACGTGTGCAATACCTAAAAATGGGTAATTAAGGCATTGCACACTTGTGAAATATATCATACGGTGGGTTCTATTTATTACCACCGTAATGTAAAACTTAAAGCATCAAGCCGTGGCAAAGCTTGATTATCGCTGGTTTGTCACTTTTGACAGCTATTTGCACCAAAAAAAGAACAAATAATTTATTAAAATCGACGGAAATTGAAAGTTTTTTGCTTTTTATTTGATTTTTTTTGCTACCTTTGCAATGATTTTCCGCATTCTCTGTTGGATGACTGTCGTTTTAAGCGACTATTTGAAAACAAAACAGCTCACGCCGTGCTGAGAGAGGCGAAGTCTTCGGACGGAGTCGAACGAGGCGGGTTGCATCGGAAAAGCCGTAAGGCGATTCCGCCAGAGGTGGGAAGCGGGGAATGACATAGGAAGGCGTTTACTTGACGCTTTGTTTCAAGACGTATCGTAATCTCGCAAATTACAGTCATTAGAGTCTTGAACTTAGCAACGGTAGATGTCCTCGGGATGTGTTTATACGCATTCCCTTTTCCAAAGATGGGCATATTATGTTCATCGGTAGAGGGGTACTATATTCATATCGGCGTGGGCTCTGACGTTGTCTGTTCAACTCTAATAGGCAATGCGAGAGCCTCGATACGTGGAACGGACAACAGCGGTTCCACGCTTTTTTTGTGTCAGGCATCGAGCCAACAAAAAAAGGTCCGATATGAGCACATTGTCTAATGTGGAAACTGGACGAGGCCAGGCAAATCCTCCGAGTGTCAGGGTTGCCCCTGATACCATCCCCGAAGCCAAAAGCTCACAAGCAGGGGTGTCGGTGAAATATGTACCTACACCAGACAAAAGTTGGTATGTGTTCCGTGCCTCTTACGGAAGAGAAGACCGGGCATTGGACTATATTGTAGAAGATGGCACGTTTGTATATATCGCCAAGCGCTATGTTCGCAAGACGGTAAACGGTAAACAAAAGAAGGTTCTGGAGACGTTGATTCCGAACCTTCTTTTCGTATATTCCACTGAGGAAAAGGCTGAGGAGTATGTTAGGAACACACCAGCCCTGTCCTTTCTTACTTATTATTATAATCATTTTGAGTTGGACAAAGACCAGAAGAATCCTCCGCTGACCGTTTCCTGCAAGGAGATGGAGAACTTCATCATTGCCACATGCAATAGCAGTGAGCACCTGAAATTCGTAGATGAGTCGCAGTGTCATTTCAAGGGCGGTGATACGGTCATGGTCATCGACGGTCCCTTCAAAGGGACAGAGGGAAGGGTCGCCCGGGTATCAGGACAACAGAGGGTAGTCCTTTCTTTGTCAAACGTTGGACTCATTTCAACAGCTTATATACCAACCGCCTTTCTGAGAATGAAGAATGAAAAGTGAAAAATTTACTACCGCAACAGGTAATTTAACTGTTACCTCGCCGTTGCTGCCCGACCTCGAAGAGTTTCACGGACTCCTGAAGGAGATCTGGGCGAGCAGGTGGGTCACCAATATGGGACGGTTCCATAGGCAGTTGGAACGCGCCCTTGCCGAGTACCTGAAAGTGCCCTATCTCAGCTTGTTCACCAACGGAACCCTGCCGCTCCTGACAGCCCTGCAGGCACTCAACATCAAAGGCGAGGTGATTACCACGCCCTACAGTTTCGTGGCCACCACCCACGCCATCTGGTGGAACGGCTGTACGCCGGTGTTTGTTGATATAGAGGAAGATACCTGCGGCATCGACCTTGACAAAATTGAAGCCGCCATCACCCCCCGCACTACCGCCATCATGCCCGTGCATTGCTATGGCTATCCGGTGAAGATGAAGCGCATACAGGAGATAGCCGACCGTCATGGTCTGAAGGTCATCTATGATGCTGCCCATGCCTTTGGTGTGGAAGTAGAGGGAGAGAGTGTCTTGAACGCAGGCGATATGAGCACGCTTTCGTTTCATGCCACAAAGGTTTATAACACGCTGGAGGGAGGTGCATTGATAGTGCATGATGAAGAAATCAAGAAGCATATCGACTACTTGAAAAACTTCGGCTTTGCTGGAGAGACAGAAGTGGTGGCTCCTGGCATCAACAGCAAGATGGACGAAGTGCGCTGTGCTTACGGTCTGCTGAACCTGAAGCAGGTAGATGGCGCCATCGAAGCCCGCCGCAGGGTGGCACAGCGGTATCGTGAAGCACTGCGGGACATTCCTGGCATCCGTTTCTTTGAAGACATGCCCGGCGTCCGCCACAATTACAGCTATTTCCCCATCTTCGTCAGTGCCAAGGAATACGGCATGACACGCGACGAACTCTACTTCAAATTGCAGTCCGCTGGGGTCTATGGCCGTCGTTACTTCTATCCGCTCATCAGCACCTTCTCGCCTTACAGAAATCTGCCGAGTGCCACGCCGGAGAACCTGCCCGTGGCTACAAGGATTGCCGACGAGGTCATCTGTCTGCCCATGCACCACGCACTGAGTGATGAGGACGTGCAGAAAGTGATTGACATCATCAAAGAAAGAACGATATGAACAAAATGAAACGTATTACCTCGATAGATGCCCTTCGTGCCATCACGCTGTTCGGCATTCTCCTTGTTCACGTGTTGGGAACGTTCGGATGGGGAAGAGTAGCAAGTGCCACTTCGGCTGGAAACTACATACAGGTAGGGATCATCTCTTTGTTAGAAAACAGATGCGCCAGTGTTTTTGCCATGCTGTTTGGCGTAAGCTTTTATCTCATTCTGCGCAATCCTGCCAACACTGGCAAGAAATTTGTCTGGCGTTGCTTCCTTTTAGTGCTGATAGGACTATTCAACAAAATCTTCTTCACGTCCGATGCACTGATGTGGTATGGATTGTGGGGAATGGTACTTGTTGCCTTCAGAAACCTGTCTGTCAGGAACCTGTGGATGATGACTATTGCCATGTTTGCCTTGAATCTCTATCTAAAGTGTTGTTTTGAATGGCATTACACTGACGTCAGGTATAGTCAGGCAGAAGGATTGTGGGACGTCATCAGTTATCCTTTCTGGCAGGCTGCTCTGGATTACATGCGTATAGTCATGAGAGGAGGCGTTTTGGGGTGTCTGTCCCTGTTCATTTTGGGTTACACCATTGCCAAATCAGGAATTATTGAGAACATCAAGCGGTATGCCACCATCAAGAACTTCGTCGCTGTCACGCTTTTGTACATGAGCTTGTACTTCATCTGCTGGCAATTTGACTTGACGGTTTTCAGGAGTATAGGTAATTTGTGTGGTTCCTTCAGTTATGCGTTACTATTCTTGCTGGTTTATTACAAGAGCTTTCCTTTCTTCCGTTTCTTGGAGCCATACGGCAAGCTTGGCTTGACAAATTATTCCATGCAAGGGACTGTTGGTGTCATCTTGTCAGGATTGGTATTCATTCCCTGTCATTGGCCGTTTGAATATATTCTGACGACGATGCTGGTGTTCTATATCCTGCAAGTATTGTTCAGTATCGCCTGGTTGAAACACCACCGGTTCGGTCCTATGGAATGGCTTTGGAGATGTGGCACAGAAAAGAAGTGGCTCTCAAATGTGAAGTGAAGAATGAAAGATGGAGTGTGATAAGTTAAAAGGTAAGAGGCTTGCCGTGTTCGGAGCCAACAATGTGGTGGACGAGGTGACGTCCTACGCCCGAAAGCACGGCATCGTGCTTGTCTCGGTGGGCAATGTGCCGGAGGCACCGATGCATCAGGCCTCCGATGAACAATATTATATGGACTGCACCGACGAGGCCGCGATGTTACGGTTCTTCAAGGAGAAACACATCGACGGACTGTTGTCGTGCTCTGGCGAGATGGTCATCCGGAAGACGGTAGGATTCATCGGCAAGACGGGATTTCACTATTATGCCACATCCGGACAATGGGATGTCCTGATGAACAAACAGCATTTCAAGGAGGCATGTCTTCGCTACGGCATGCCTGCCATACCAGCCTTCCGCTTAGAGGACAAAGACATTCCCTTCCCCGTCATCGTGAAGCCTGTGGACAATGGCGGCTCATTCGGCATTACCGTCTGCCATAGACGGACAGAGATGGAAGAGGCCATCGCCAAAGCCGTCCGGCACTCTACTGTGGGCGAATACCTCTGCGAGAAGTTCATTGTGGGGCCTTATTTCCAGTTTGAGATATGGCGGCAAAACGGGAAGTCGTATTTTCCCTATACCAAGGGACGTGTGTTCTACGATGCCATCGGCACCTCTCCCCAACAGCCGTTCTTAGACCTTTACCCTTCGCCCGAGGCTGACATCATCAAGAGGCTTTATGAACCCATGTCGCGATTGTTCGACGACCTCGGCGTCGACAATGGTTCCTGTATGTTCCAGGGTATCATCAGTGACGGCGTGCCTTATATCATGGACAATGCTTTCCGCTTGAGCGGAGGCATGGACTTTCGTGTGGTTCACGAGGACAAGGGTATCGACCTTGTTGCCTGCTATATGCAACATGCGCTGACGGGGCAGTTTGGCGAGGACTTCTCACAAACTCTCAACTCTCCGCTCGACCTTTGGTCGCTCGCAAGGCGAGAACTCTCAACTCTCAACTTTCACTATGCCACCATCTGCATCGGCCTGAAAAATGGTCTAATCACCCGCATCAAGGGAATAGACGCAGTGAGACAATTGCCCTTTGTCTATAGTCTGTACCAATATTACCATGAGGGCGACAACATGCAGTACTCTGGCCTCTTCCTGCAAGTGTTATGCCGCATCTTTGTGCGAGCCAACAGCCGGCAGGAACTTCAATCAAACATCAACACCATTCTTGGCCTCATTGAAGTGGAAGGAACTGATGGAAACTCCTTACTACGTAATTACCCAAACAAATATTAAAAAACTTATGATTAACGGAAAGCGACACATCGCCATCATGCAGCCGTACTTCTTTCCTTACATCGGCTATTGGCAGCTCATCCATGCTGCCGACTTGTTTGTGGTTGGCGACAGTGTTCACTATATCAAGCATGGCTGGATTAACCGTAACCGTATCTTGGGCGAGGGTGGCCAGCCTCAGTATTTCGGCATTGAAGTGAGCCACGCCTCCTGCAACCGCCTCATCAGCGAGACGAAACGGGTGGTCAGCCGCAAACAGGCAGAATACCTCTGTCGGGTGCTGAAGTTCTACTATGGCAAAGCACCACACTACAGCGAGGCAATGGAAGTCATCAAGCCTATACTGTTGGACGAAGAACCCGACTTGACGCACTATCTCGTCAAACAGTTGCGGGCGGTGGCCGACTATTTAGGCATCACGACGGAGTTCCGTATGCTCTCGGAAGTGTCAGATAGCTGGGGGTATAGGGCACCCGAGATTATCAGTCGCACATGCGAGTACTTCGGCTTCACCGACTATATCAACCCCTCCGGTGCCGGCATGGGCTATTACGACAAGGATGTTTTCCGCAAGATGGGCATCAACCTACAGTTCCTGCGGCGCAACGAGGACATCCGCTACAAGCAATTTGGTGGCGAGTTTGTTCCCGACCTGAGCATTATCGACCTGATGATGTTCTGCTCACGCGACGAGTTGCATGACATGTTGAATCGTTATCATTTCTTATGATCAGATGTCAGAATCGCTGAAACAGAAAACGGTGAAGGGCCTGGGCTGGTCGGCACTGGACAATGCCGCCCGCTATGGCATGCAGTTCGTCATCGGCATTGTGCTGGCTCGTCTGCTGTCGCCCGACGACTACGGTCTGCTGGGACTGGTGGGCATCATCACCGTTATCTGTACGGCATTGGTCAATGGCGGGTTTACTACAGCACTGATTCGCAAGAAGGATGCCACCGAGGAGGACTATAACACCGCCTTCATCTGCAATCTTTCGATGAGCCTGCTGCTCTATACCGTGATATTCCTTTGTGCCCCGTTGATTGCCGACTTCTTCGGGCGCGAAGAGCTGACGGCTTTGGTACGGGTATCGTCGTTAGGGCTGATTATCGGAGCTTTAGGCATGGTACAGCAGACACGCCTGACCAAGCGCATCGACTTCAAGACACAGACGAATATTACGATTGCTGCCACAGCTTTGAGCGGCATCATAGGCATCGGCATGGCACTGGCGGACTTTGGCGTATGGTCGCTGGTAGCCCAGCAGCTTACTTCACAGGTCGTGACCACCGTGCTGCTATATATATATAATAGTGCGGAGGCCAACGAGCTTTGCTCGCTCATACCTTCAGGTGTGAGAAAATCTTCACTCTTCACTCTTCACTTTTCACTTTCCAGTTTTCACGATTTGTTCGGATTCGGGTGGAAGATGATGTTGAGCGGAGTGCTTGATTCGGTGTGGAAAGAGTCGTATCAAATAGTTGTGGGCAAGGTTTACACGCCTGGAGCATTGGGACAATACACCCGTGCCAAGCAGTTCTCATCACTGTTTTCGAGCAACCTGACTGCTGTCATCCAGCGTGTCACCTATCCCGTACTCAGCAATATCCAGGACGACAAGCAGCGTATGGTCTCTGCCTATCGGCGCATTATCAAGGTCACGATGTTTGTCACTGCAGCGGGAATGTTTTTCCTTGCAGCCATTTCGGAACCGATGCTCTATTGTCTGATTGGTCCCCAATGGCATGAGGCTTCGACCTACCTCCCGCTGATCTGTCTGAACAGTACGCTTTACCCGCTCCATGCCATCAACCTGAACATGCTGCAGGTGCAAGGACGCAGCGACCTGTTCCTCGGTCTGGAAATCGTCAAGAAACTGATTGGCCTTATTCCTCTTGCGGTATGCGTCTTTTGGGGAATTATGCCTATGCTCTATGTGAATCTTGCCGTTGGAGTCGTGGCATATCTCCTTAATTCGTATTATTCAGGCCGCCTGATAGGCTATAGTTCGTGGATGCAGGTAAAAGACATTGTCCCCTCCTGCCTGGTTGCCGCCATTGTAGCCGTCAGCGTATATTTCGTCAAGTATCTTCCTGTAAGCTATTGGGTGATATTTCCGCTGCAGATGGTAACGGGGGCCGCCGTCTTCATTGTGTTATGCCAACTGACAAGAAACCCAGAATACATAGAGATGAAAACTATGCTTGCGCCATATCTAAGAAAGGTGAAAAGGTAAAAAAGGTGAAACCGCATGGAAGAAAAACAATATAGATGGATGGTCTGCACAAGGTGTGTCACTTTCAACCAAGCACCCTATATCGTGGATGCCATGAATGGCTTCACGATGCAGCAGACCACATTCCCATTTGTCTGCACAATTATTGACGATGCCAGTACCGACGGCGAGCCGGAAGTCATCCGCCAATATCTGCAGGAACATTTCGACTTGGAAGACAAGTCTGTGGCACTTAACGAAGAAACAGACGACTATGTGCTTTGTTTCGCCCGGCATAAGGAAAACCGGAATTGCCACTTTGCCGTGCTGTGGTTGAAATACAACCACCACAGCAGGCATAAGTCGATCATGCCGTATATTGCAGCATGGAAGGAAAACTCGAAATACTATGCCCTATGCGAGGGTGATGATTACTGGACGAGTCCCCAAAAGTTGCAGCGGCAAGTTCTGTTCCTTGAGCAGCATGACGATTATGCCATGTCGTACTCGCAAGCCGAGGTCCGCAGCGGCGACGACATTGTCGGTCTCAGGAAATTCAAGACGTGCGACTTCGAGTCGATTGTCTGTTTCAATGGGATAACAACCTTAACCGTTTTATTCAGGGAGGAACTGAGAGAACGGTATAACGATGAGGTTGTCCCGATAGCTCCAGGCGATTGGCTGATGGGCGACTATCCTATATGGCTCTATCTGAGTCTGAAGGGTAAAATCCATTATATCGCAGAACCCTTGGGCGTGTATCGGCTGCAGTCTGAAAGTGCTTCTCATAGCGCAGATTTGCAAAAATCGTTGGACTTTGCTGATAATGTCTGCCAAGTAAGACTGTTTTTCATGGACTATGCGGAAAGAATAACGGGAGTTCGAAATGCGAAGTTGAGAAAGAAGGTAGCGGTCGAGAATATGAAAAGAATGTTGTCGGTCTATTATTCCTTTAATGATTTTGCAGGCGCAAAGAATTATTTAAAAGGAAATAGGAAAAAACTTTCATTCTTGTCTTTTTTTATATTGAAACTGAAAGTCATTAAGGAAAGTTATATTGCTGGATGGAAAAACGTATATCGATAATATTTGAATCGGATATTTATGCCCAGTACGGTGTATTCAACTCCGTACGCAATCGGGTTTTGTATTTAAGTAAAATATCAGATTACGTCATAGATGTTTATATCGTTACAAAATACCTTCCATGGTATCTGCGCTTATTACGCAATATTAATAAACAGGACAGGAAAAAAGAAATCATTCTTGATGGAATAACTTATCACATATTGTGGTATCGCAAATCCATTTTGGAACATATCATAACAGAATGGTTTAGAATGCCTCCCTATTTTCTGAATCGGTTTATATGTAGAATGGCAAAGGAAATGCGCAACTATGATTTTCTGTCTGTCCATTCTGGTTTAGCCGGCAAAATAGCACAAAAAACAAAGGAACTCTATCATATACCATATTGTATAACTTGGCATGGCTCAGACATACACACGCATCCATTCCAAAGCAAGTTGGCTTTTGCGCAAACAAAGTTATTGCTTAATAATGCATACTGCAATTTTTTTGTGTCACAGGCATTATGTGACAAAGCCACAACGATAACAGACAGTTTTCGGAGTGAAATACTGTATAATGGGATTAATAGTAAATTCTGTTGCTATAGTGTTGAAGAAAAGAAAAAACTAAGAAAGACAAAAGGTGTGCCTGACGGGAAAAAAGTAGTTGCCTTTTGTGGTGCGTTGTTAGATGTAAAGAATCCACTATCATTGCCACCTATTTTCAAGTCTGTGATGGATAATAGGGAAAACAATTTGATTTTTTGGATAATAGGTGATGGCCCTTTAAAACCACAAGTGGAGAGTGAGGCGGAATCCCTTCATCTGCCATGCGTTTTTTGGGGTAACCTCCCTGCAGAAGAAATGCCTGTAATGATGAATTGTATCGACGTTTTAGTACTTCCAAGCAAAAAAGAGGGGTTGCCTCTCGTAGTGATAGAGGCATTGGCTTGTGGCTCAAATGCTGTTGGTAGTAATGTTGGGGGGATAAAAGAAGCGGCAGGTGAAGACAATGTATTTGATTTGGATGATAGTTTTGTTAGTCAAATATCAACTCGTATAAATTATTTGCTTCATCATACTGTTGAACAGCCTTTAAATGAAGTGTTTGACTGGAAAAAAACAGCAAGCAAAGAAAAAAGTGTTTATGACGCCATTTAGAATGACAAAGGTGGTCAGATACATATTGCTAATTATATGCTTGTTGATATATATTTATAACATCCAACTGCAAGCAATACCTATTGCTGCGAAGACATTGTTAGCTGTTCCTGGTTTTATTTATTTTACAGACAAAAAAAGCAAGGTAACATACCAAAAGTTGCAAAAGTACATTAAACTATTTGGCGTCGCACTTCTACTTTTTTTATGGGGTCTTTTCACAATGGTCATTAACGGGTCTGACGAAATGCTTTATCTCGCATATATCAAGAATTTCCTCTTGTGGTTTTTTGAAGTTTATTTTCTTTGCCATTTAGCCAAAGGCATAGTAAGCTCTTTCCTTGACCTGTGTAAAATCATCACAATAGTGGTTGCATTTGAAAGTTTATTAGCTCTCTGTTTGAAGTTTAATCCTTCATTTGCTGAGATAGTTAGTAATATAGTAGAAATGAAAGTGTATCAAGTTAGTTTCGATAATTATATGGATACAAGTGATTTGACGGACTTTTCACGAATCATCGGTTTTGGTAATGCCGTATACTTTGGCGTTTTGACATCTTGCACGCTTGGTTTGATTTCGGGTGCATACGTATTATATCACAGCAAAAGTATTTTTATTTATATCGTTTGCTATATTATCATATCAATTGTTTCTATTATGACAGCACGCATTGCGGTCGTTCCCGTTGTACTCGGATTGGCTCTGGTATTGTTTTATCATGCGAAAGAACGTAATGGCCATGTCATCGGAACAACCATTTTGATTTCCTTGAGCGCATTTGTAACAATTCACCTTGCTCAGACATTTTTACCAGACAACATGCTTGAATGGCAGATGGAATTATTTGGAAATATGACTGAAAATTCAGAATCAGAGCGTTTGCAAGAATGGCTAATAAATACGAAATTTGAGAATAAAACATTATTTATAGGAGATGCTCATTATAAGGTGGGTGATTTCGCATACTATAAAAATGTTGATATTGGCTTCTATAGGCAAATTTTCTACTCTGGGTTAATCGGACTAAGCATCATTCTCTATTATAATATAATGATACTGAAATACATTAAAAAGAGTGATATCTCAGACAAAAGCCTTGGCCCATACGTTTCGGTACTCTTTATTTGTTACTTGATATCCATGTTTAAAGGTGATATTAATTATGTGGAGCTGTATTTGCTGGTCTTAATGATGTTTGATTTTTCTATTAAAAAGAATGTTCTTACAAAATGAAACTATTGATCGTTTGTGTGAACTATAATTCATACGGGGAACTATGCAACTATCTTCAGTCGGTTGACAAATCTGCATCAAATGTAGAGGGTGATTTACAACTGGATGTAATAATAGCAGATAATTCTTCCTCAAAAGAGGTCGTTGATTGTGGCGCATATAAAGCTATACAGGTAAAACAGGTCGAACTGCAAAACCTTGGATATTTAGGTGGAGCTCAGGCTATCATTAACAACCTTGAAGATGTCAGTCAATACGACTATATAATTATTTCTAATGTTGATTTACAGTTTGAAGATGAAACCATCAAACAGCTGAAAGACTTTAAAGCAGGAGACGACGTAGCATGGGTTGCTCCGAGTATTTATTCCGAAAAGTTCAAAAGAAATCTTAATCCGAGTATTATAAATAGATATAAACGGTGGAAATTAACTTTGCTGAAGCTAACGTACAATAGCTTATTCTATAGTATTTATACAAAGTATTACTATGCCAACAAAGGGAAGAATGTGGTGTACCCAATGATGGATATTTATGCAGGTCATGGCTCCATTATTATACTCACCACCAACTTCTTTAGAATCTATCCAAAGATAGATTATCCAATATTCCTTTATGGTGAAGAGATATATCTTGCAGAACTCATCAGAAGAAAGCGAATGAGGGTAGTGTACGCTCCTTCGGTTGAAATAAAAACGACAGGAGGGGTTTCTACATCTAAGATGCCGTCAGACTCTTACTTTAAGTTCAATAAGGCAGCAATCAATTTCATATTGAAAACCTTTTATTAATGGACAATAATAATTTGGTGTCAATCATTATGCCTTCATATCAATGTGGGCGTTTTATAGAAGAGAGTATAAGGTCAGTACGGGCCCAGACGTATCCGTATTGGGAGCTGATAATAGTCGATGATTGTTCAGACGATAGTACCGTTGAGATTGTTTCGGAAGCAAAAAAACATGATAACAGAATATGTTTCATTCGGAATGGTTCCAACCTTGGAGCTGCAGTTTCCCGTAATTTGGCAATAAGAAAAGCAAAAGGGCGTTGGATTGCTTTTCTTGATAGTGATGATTTGTGGGAACCAACAAAATTAGAAAAACAAATCAAGTTTATGGTAGAGAATGGATATGTTTTCTCTTATCATGAATATGTTGAGATAGACCTACATGGTAATGAACTTGGCATCCATGTAAGCGGGAAAAAACACGTGAAGAAGTTTGATGTATTTGCGTGTTGCTGGCCAGGATGTCTCTCTGTAATGTATGATGCTTCGGCAGTTGGTCTTATTCAAATAAAAGATATTAAGAGAAATAATGATACGGCATTGTGGCTGAAAGTGATTCGTAGGGCTGATTGTTATCTGCTGCCAGAGATTCTTGGTAAATATCGTAGACGTGATGGCAGTATTACCCCAAAAAGGTTATGGGATCGCATTCTGGCCCACTATCCGTTGTTCCGTGTTGCAGAGGAAATGAATCCTATCTCGGCAATATTCTGGGTGATTATGAATATGTTTGGGAATGCATATAAGAAGATGAAGTATGTTAAACAGTATGAGGTGAAAGGCCCCTATCGCGTGTAATGGAAATGATAAGCATCATCATACCTTGCTATAACCAGGCCGAATTTTTGCCTGAAACGTTGAAATATGTTCAAAGCCAGACCTATGCCGACTTCGAGTGCATCATTGTCGATGATGGTTCCACAGACAACTCGGCAGAAATAGTCCATTCATTTATGGTCAATGACCCTCGCTTTTGCCTGGTTTCGAAACAGAATGGAGGAACTGCCACGGCACGGAATATCGGCCTAAAGGCTGCATCTGGCGACTATGTGATTTTCCTCGATGCCGATGACTTCCTGCATCCAGAGGCATTGGCCAGGCAATTGGAGCATACGACGAAGCGTCAGTTGGACGTCTCGCTCATGGAGTGGTGTTACTTTGTCGAGAGGGAGAACCGCGAGATTGTCTTTATGAAGCATACGCCCATTAAGACGCGCATCTTCGTTTCGCTTCATGTCTCAATGCTGATGCGCTGGGGCTTAGATTTTACTTATCCGCCACACGCCATAATGTATCGTATGGATTTCTTGCGTTCGCTCGGATTGACCTTTTCCGAGAAAATCCGTTACCGCGAAGATTGGGATTTCCTGCTTGACGTGAGCGGTATCCACGGTGTGCGTGTGGCTCAATTGCGCGATTATGAAGGTGCCTACTATCGGCAGAACCCGAAAGGAAAGACCTGCTCGGGCAGCAAGATGTCGAAAGGCAATTTCATCTATCTTCAATATAAGTGTCGAGAGGTGGAGTTTGCCGATTTCCTCCTGCTTTCCTACAGGTTGTCAAGTGAAATGGTCTTGTTGGTGGGACGAATGGTGAAGTTCCGTGACTATACGATGCTGTCACACCTCGGCATCCTATTCAGACATTGGCGTTCGGTTCTGATGCTTTTTGGAGGCATCTGTTTTCTGCCTTTAGCTGTTTTGCATGTGGCAGTACGTTCTGTGTGGGAATATAGCGCATGATTATTAAATTAAGATAAAAGAAACGTTATATGACAAAAATGAAACCGATGAAAATTCCTTTCTCTCCTCCTGATATGAGTGAGGATGAGGCAAAAGCAGTGAGAGAGACCGTACTGTCTGGATGGATTACGACAGGACCGCGAACCAAGAAACTGGAGGCGCAGATATCAGAATACGTTGGGACTGTTAAAGCAGTTTGTCTGAGTTCGGCAACAGCATCCATGGAGATGATGCTCCATTTGCTGGATATACAACCGGAAGATGAAGTAATCGTTCCAGCATACACCTATACGGCTACGGCCTCAGTTACACAGCATGTGGGTTGCCAGTTGGTCATGGTGGATAGCCAGAAGGACAATGTTGAGATGGACTATGAGCAGTTGGAGCAGGCTATCACGGAGAAAACCAAGGTGATTATGCCGGTGGATATAGCAGGCATCGTGGCTGACTATGACAGGGTGTATGAGATTGTAGAGCGGAAGAAGAGCCTGTTCAGATCTGCCAATGCGCTACAGGCGAAGATAGGCAGAATTGTCGTGGTGGCTGACTGCGCCCATGCATTTGGTGCTGTACGAAAAGGGAAGATGGCCGGCGCCATCGCGGATTTCAGTGCATTCAGTTTCCATGCGGTGAAAAACTTTACTACTGCTGAAGGGGGTGCTCTGACATGGAATTTGCCTTTTGGAAATGAGATTGTACCGACTGCTATTGATTATATGCCAACTGTTCCCAAAACAGAAGGTGAAACCTGGAATGAGATGCTATACAGGATATCCCAACTGTTCAGTCTGCATGGACAGAACAAGGATGCCCTGGCCAAGACAAAGGGTGGTATGTGGGAATACGACATCATCGGTCCTTGGTATAAGTGCAACATGACCGACATCATGGCATCTCTCGGTCTGGTGCAGATGCAGCGTTATCCAAAGATGCTGGAGAGAAGACAGCAGATCGTGGCTCGCTACAATGCCGCACTCCGCGGACTGAATGTGGCTGTACTGAATCACAAGGATGCGGAGCATTGTAGTTCACATCACTTATATATGGTTCGCCTGCCGGGTAAGAGCCGCGAGGAGGTGAACCGGGTGATGGAACAGATGGCAGAACGAGGTATTGCCACAAATGTACATTTCAAACCACTGCCGATGATGACGGCTTACAAGGCACTTGGCTTTGATATAACTGATTATCCGAATGCGTACCACCTGTTTGAAAATGAGATAACACTGCCATTGTACACCCGCCTCACCGACGAGGAAGTGGATTATGTGATAACTAACTTCGTAGATATCATCAAGAATTTGTGAAAAGAATATTCGATATAGTCGCGAGCGGACTTGGACTCATCGTGCTAAGTCCCCTCTTTTTGGTTCTTGCCATTTGGATTAAGGCAGATTCAAAGGGACCGGTGTTTTATCGCCAGACGCGTGTGGGAAGGTACAACAGGGATTTCCGCATCTTTAAGTTCCGCTCCATGCGAGCCGGTTCTGATACGGGAAGCCTTATTACGATTGGTGGTCGCGACCCTCGCATAACCCGTTCCGGTTACTTTATCCGCAAGTTCAAGTTCGATGAACTGCCTCAGCTCATCAATGTATTGGTGGGCGATATGAGTCTGGTGGGACCACGGCCGGAGGTTCGCCACTATGTGAATTTCTGGACTCCCGAACAAATGCACGTGCTGGATGTCCGGCCTGGTATCACAGATCCTGCATCTATTAAATTTCTTAACGAGAATGAATTATTGGAAAAGGCTGAAGACCCGGAAAAATACTATATAGAGGTCATCATGCAGGAGAAGATAAGGCTGTATTTGGAATATGTCGAGAAGCATAACTTCTTTTATGACCTGGCGTTAATATTTAAAACCTTTGGGGTAATCGTGAAAGAAAAATTATTCAGCGGCTCCTCTATGCAAAGTTAGCGAATTTCACAAATTATGGATAAGATAAACTTGAATGATAAGACCTTATTGGTTACTGGTGCTGCCGGGTTTATCGGTAGTAATTTAGTAAAGAGGCTGCTTAGAGATGTGAAAGGAGCTACCATTATTGGCATTGACAATATCAATGACTATTATGACGTACAACTGAAAGAGTATCGTCTCAGTGAACTGAATAAGAGTGTACCAAAAGGTACAATATGGGAGTTTATAAAAGGTGATATTGCTGACCGTGGCAATATCGATGATATATTTAGTAAGTATAAGCCAGCAGTGGTGGTGAATCTTGCGGCTCAGGCTGGTGTGCGTAATAGTATTGAGAATCCCGATGCCTATATCCAGTCAAACATGATAGGCTTCTACAGCATTTTGGAAACTTGTAGGCATAATCCTGTGGAGCATTTGGTATATGCTTCGTCATCAAGTGTGTATGGTGGTAATAAGAAGGTACCATTTTCGACGGATGACAAAGTGGATAATCCTGTATCGTTGTACGCTGCAACAAAGAAGAGCAACGAACTTATGGCACATTGTTATTCAAAGCTATATAATATCCCCTCAACTGGTTTGAGATTCTTCACGGTATATGGACCTGCTGGCCGACCCGATATGGCATATTTCAGTTTTACTGATAAGCTGCTGAAAGGCGAAACCATCCAGTTATTCAACTACGGCAACTGCCACCGAGACTTTACATACGTGGATGATATTGTAGAAGGTATTGTTCGTGTGATGCAGGGTGCTCCAGAGCATAAGAAAGGAGAGGATGGCTTACCCATTCCTCCATACGCTATATATAATATAGGTGGTGGTCAGCCAGAGAACCTGTTGGACTTCGTGCAGATCTTGCAGGAGGAATTGGTCAAAGCAGGAGTATTACCAGCTAATTTCAACTTCGAGGCTCACAAGGAGTTGGTTCCTATGCAGCCTGGCGATGTGACCACGACGTATGCGGATACAACAGCCTTAGAGCATGACTTTGGATTTACTCCAAAGATAAAACTCCGTGAAGGACTAAGGAAGTTTGCAAAGTGGTATAAGGAGTATTATTGTTGAAGACTGGTTGATTACCAAGTACAGTTTTTAGCCTGAATCCGATAATAGTCCTCATAGAATCATGTCATATGGATACGACCACAGAATTCCACTCACTTTGATTTCGAACATTATTGATAAATACCTATACGGGTGTGACGAGATTTTCTAACAAATAACGATTGGATGAAATTTTATAATGAATAGCGAGAGCCGGGGCTGCGAAGAAGCAGTCTCGGCTCTCGCTTATTATATCCAAGAGATTATCCAATAGATTCAGTTCTTCAATCTTTCAACTTTTCAATCCTTCAATTCTACTTCCCTCCCAGGAACATGTTTACTACCTGGTTGGCGTCTGCCATGGTAACAGAACCATCTTCATTGACATCAGCAGTCTCCTCGTCAAAGTCTCCTTCCACGAAACCGTCAGTACCCTTTGCCAGGAAGTAGTTCACCACTGCGTTGGCATCTGCCATCGTTACCGTGTCATCGCCGTTGCTATCGCCATCCATGCGAATTTTCTCTATGGAGAAGTTCTTCCACGGGTCCATCGCTTTGTAGTCGTCTATGCTTTCCATCGGCACGTACAGCGTACACTCCAACTTGTTGATGTCGTCAAGCGCCTGCGCACCGCATGTCGGAGGCACGGCAGCCCTGATCTTGAACTTCGTCATTGACGTGCAGTCAGAGAAAGCCTCCTTGCCTATGCTCTCCAGCTGCCTGCCACAGGTGAATTGCTCCAGACTGCTGCAACCGCTGAAGGCGTATGTGCCTATAGACTTCACTCCGTCACCCATGCTTACGTCTGTCAGGTTTGTGCAACCATAAAACTCATAGTCTGATATCTCCGTCTCCTTGTCCGTAAACTTCACTGAGCGCAGCGTAGTTTTTTTGTAGAACGGAGAATACCCTGCTCTACTTGTCTTCGTATAGCTGAGTTTCCTTCCTATATACACCTCGTCAAGCGGACAGTCAGAGAATACCTTATTGTTTTCTAAGACTATAGGAGTGTTATCCTTGCTGTTCTCAAACCTTACAGACGTCAGTCCGCTGCAGCCACGGAACGCATCATAGCCGATGCTGGTAACGCTGTTACCAATGATTACCAAAGTCAGTCCGCTGCAGCCATAGAACGCCATTGCGCCGATACTGGTCACGCTGTTGGGGATGATCATCGAGGTCAGTCCGCTGCAGCCAGAGAATGTATCATAGCCGATGCTGGTCACACTGTTGGGGATGGTCACCGAGGTTAGGCCGCTGCAGCCATAGAACGCCTCTTTACCGATGCTGGTCACGCTGTTGGGGATGGTCACTGAGGTTAGTCTGCTACAGCCATAGAACGCTATTTCGCCGATACAGGTCACGCTGTTGGGGATGGTCACCGAGGTCATGCCACTGCAATAAAAGAACGCACCAGATGCTATACCTACAGTTCCTTCTTTTAGCGTGATAGATGTGTTGGCAGGCATAGTACCCTTGTATTTATATGCAACATTACCAGCATATACAAGTCCATCTGGTTGATTATTATACCATGCTGTTCCATAGAACGCATAAAAGCCGATGCTGGTCACGCTGTTGGGGATAGTTACCGATGTCAGACCGCTGCAGTCATAGAACGCCCTTTCGGCGATACTGGTCACACTGTTTGGGATGGTCACTGAGGTCAGTCCACTGCAGCCATAGAAAGCATAAGAGTTAATGCTGGTAACATCGTTTGGAATGACAAGTTTCGTTATCTCCGTATTCTCATCACTATAAATATGATGTGCGTAGTACAGCGGATTGTCTGTTGAACTGCTAAATTTAATACT
>FLNY01003719.1_pt1 | contig 49728 bp, 40 predicted proteins | sample 1140381 | NCBI WGS metagenome assembly FLNY01 (sample SAMEA3878172, study PRJEB12797) | bioreactor metagenome | biome: Moose rumen | place: Sweden | collected 2011-10
GGGAAGAGGCACGCACTACGGCGTTTCGAGGCTCGAGCAGCATATCCGAAAGGAGAGCCATAACTACAAGAGGCCGTGCTATGTGATGAAAATGGACATAAGAGGCTATTTCATGCACATCAACCGCGAGAAGCTGCTTGAGATATGTCTCAAGTCGCTCGACAAGATGTCGTTTCACAAAGTGTCGAAGCACCGCAACGAGCGTTGGAGGGATGTGGTTGACATAGAGTTTGTCGGCTGGCTCACCCGTGAGATAGTGCTTCTGAATCCAATCATCGACTGCAAGATCATCGGGAAGCCGGAGGAATGGGCGGATTTGCCGTACGACAAGTCGCTTTACCACACTCCTGAGGGCTGCGGGCTCCCCATAGGCAACCTCACGTCACAGCTCTTCAGCAACGTGTATCTGAACGTGTTGGACCAGTTCATGAAGCGGACGCTGAAATGCCGCCATTACGGACGTTATGTCGATGACTTCTATGTGGTGGGCGGCGACAAGAGCTGGATGCTGTCGATAGTGGCCAAAATCAAGATGTTTTTACAGATGGAGCTGGGTCTGACGTTTCACGACGGGAAGCTGAAGATAACATCGGTGTGGCATGGCGCGGAGTTCTTGGGTGCATGGCTGAAGCCGCACCGCATCTACGCCTCGCGGGCCACGGTGGTGCGCATCAGGGCGAAGCTGCGCCATCTCGCACGGCAGGCGCGCTCAAAGTGGTACGCCTCGCTCAACTCCTACTGCGGCGTGCTGTCGCACTGGAACAACTACCGGCTGAGAAAGCGTCTGCTCCTTGAGAATCACGCGTTTACACAATATGGAGTTTTCAATATGGAATTCACAAGATATAATCAAATGCGGCAGGGTGCTTGGAGTAGAGAGTAAGTTTGTCATTTCGAGCGTAACGGAGTGAAGCGGAGTGAATAAATCCTTTTAGTTTAAAGTTTAGAGTTTAGAGTCAGTTTTTTAGTTTAGAGTAGAGAGTAGAGAGTAGGGACGTGCCATTGCGCGTTCTTTTTTTGAAATGCAAAAAACATTATTCGGTTTTGAAACGGTATTTTCCCAAAAGTTAAATTTTTTGACCTATTATGTCATTTTTTTGTGAGATAATGGTGTTTAATCCGAATTTTAATTGTATATTTGCAATTTGAAAAATATACGGATATGAATACTCAGCGTCGCAGATACCCGATAGGGATACAGACCTTTTCAGAGATACGGAAGGGCGGTTATGTCTATGTCGATAAGACTGATTTGGTGTGGCAATTAGCCAATTCGGTTAAATACACCTTCCTCAGCCGGCCCCGCCGTTTCGGCAAGTCGCTGCTCACGACGACACTGAAGTCGTATTTCGAGGGGCGTCGCGACCTGTTCGAGGGGCTGAAAATCATGGAGTTGGAGCAGGAATGGCGGCAGTATCCCGTCATCCATGTGGACATGAGCACCTGCAAGGGGCAGGAAGACGCACAACATCTGCGTAAAGCCATACTCTACAACATCGAAAGCCAATGCAAGGCAAGCGGAGTTGACATGAAAGACAGGACTCCGGGACAATGTTTGGCGGAAATGATAAATAGCTATGCCGCCAAGCACGACGGCAAAGTGGTGGTGCTTATCGACGAGTACGACGCGCCGCTGTTGGAGGTGATGCACGAGCGCGAGAACCTCGACGCCATGCGCAAGGTGATGCAGGAGTTCTACCAGCCGCTGAAGGCCTGCGAGGCGATGATACGCTTCTGCTTCCTCACCGGCATCACGAAGTTCAGCCAGCTGAGCATCTTCTCCACGCTGAACAACATCTCCAACGTATCTATGGACATGGAGTATGCCACCATCTGCGGCATCACGGAGACCGAGCTGACAACGGTGCTGAAAGACGATATCGACATGCTGGCCGAGGAATACGAATGCTCGTATGAGGAGATGCACCAAAAACTGAAAACACAATACGACGGCTACCATTTTTCGGGTAAATCCGAAGGGGTATATAATCCCTACAGCCTTTTCAACTGCTTCACCAAAAGGGAATTGCGCAACTATTGGTTCGAGAGCGGCACGCCGACGTTCCTGTTCAACCAGATGAAACGTTTCGGCACCGACATCACGCGGATGGATGAGATTGTGTCCGACGAGGCCTCCTTCGACCGCCCCACCGAGACGCTCACCGATGCCATCCCGCTGCTCTACCAGTCGGGCTATCTCACCATCAAAAGCTACGACCGCGAATACGACCTGTACACGCTCTCCATCCCTAACCAGGAGGTACGCACAGGATTCGCCAAAGGCTTGCTGCCTTATTATAGCGGATTGGACATCAGTGATGTACGTGTGGGCTGCGCCGCCAAGATGTGGATGGCACTGCGCAAGGGCGATGTTGACCAGGCGTTGCGCGAGCTGAAGGCCTTCTTGGCCGGAGTGCCGTATGTCGAGGGTTTCAAGCAGAAGCTCGCCGAAGCCGCCACCAAGGAGGGATTCTACGAATATACCTTCTACCTCATCCTTTCCATGCTCAACGTCTATGTGCAGACGCAGGTGCGCTGCAGCACAGGTCGTGTTGACATGATTGTGCAGGCTCCCGACACCATCTACCTCTTCGAGTTCAAGGTGAAGAGCACTGCGGAGAAAGCCCTTCGGCAGATTGAGGCCAAGGACTACGCCGCCCAGTTCGCCACCGACCCGCGCAAGCTCGTGAAGGTTGGTGTCAACTTCGACATCGACACCTGGACCATCGAGGACTGGGAAGTGCAGTGACCGCCTGTCATTTCGACCGAAGCGATCCTTTTAGTTTAGAGTTTAGAGTTTAGAGTCAGTTTTTTAGTTTAGAGTTTCGTTTCAACGTTGTATGTTTCAATCAGGGTGAGGATGTCATGGAATGAAAAGACAGGAGTCACCGTAGCTCAAGAACCTGAAATCGTGTTCCAACGCAAAACGGTATGCCTCTTTCCATTTGTCGCCGATAAGGGCTGACACCAGCAGCAGCAGTGTGCTCTTGGGCTGGTGGAAGTTGGTGATGAGCGCATTGGTCATCTTTATCGGGTACGATGGTGCTATCATCAGCGCGGTGGTGGCATGCAACGCCTCGTGATGGTGCATCTCAAGGTATCTCAATATCGCGTCAAGGCTGTCGCCGGCGGAAGGGAGCGATGTCCTGTCATGATACGGATACCATTGGTTTACATGGATGTCGCGCTCTTTAAAGCCTTGTTCGAGCATCATCACGCCAATCCAATACACCGATTCGATGGTACGCATGCTTGTGGTGCCTACGGGTATTATCGTACGCCCGATGTTGTCTCTCAGATGCTCGATGGTGGCACGTCGCACTATTATTGTCTCTGAGTGCATCTCGTGTTCTCCTATGGTGTCGGAGGCCACAGGACGGAAGGTGCCGGCTCCTACGTGTAATGTCACTTCTTCTATGGCATGTCCCATCTCTTTCAGCTTGGCTATCAAGGGTTTGGTGAGGTGTAGCGATGCCGTGGGTGCCGCCACTGAGCCTTCATATTTGGCGAACACTGTCTGATAACGCTCTCTGTCGCTCGGCTCCGCCTCGCGGTGCAGGTATGGTGGCAGTGGTATCTCGCCCGCCGCTTCGAGCACCGCCGCGAAACTGACTCCGTCAGGCTCCCAAGAGAACCGTATCAACGAGTAGGCGTCGTCCTTCTCAAGCCTGTCAGCTCGCATCAGCACCTCTTTCCCATTGACAGTCAAGGGCATGGTGAGAGTGCCCCCTTTCCAGCGGCGGGAGTTGCCTACTAAGCAATGCCACTCCACCGGCGACGACGACGCAAACGCTATCTGATAATCTCCGTTGCCGGACACAGGCTCTAAGCAGAATACCTCGATGATGGCACCTGACTCTTTCATGAACTGCAAACGCGCCCTCACCACCTTGGTCTCGTTGAAGACCAAGACAGACTTCTTAGGCAGGAAATCGCCTATGTTGCGAAAGTGGTCTTCACTTATCTTGTTGTCTTTCAACACTAAAAGCTTGGAGGCGTCTCTCTCGGCAAGAGGATATTTCGCAATTCTATCTTCAGGCAGCGGGTAGTCGTACTCCGCGATATTTATGTTTTGAACGTCGGAAATCATCAAAAATGAATGTTTTTGTCGGGATACTTCAGTTTTGTCACCACGCGCTTCGTGTATTCCGGGAAGTCGCTTTTCATGATCCAGTCGTAGTACTGAGGTTCTTTCTTGAACACGTCTTCCACGCGCTCGTCTTTGTGTTTCCCGAATTTGAACACTGCCTTGCCCTGCTCGTCATATACTATCTGGCCCATTAAGTCGGCATTCTGATGATGTGACGAGAAACGAGCCAACTTCGTCATGTCGTTGACGATGGGTTTTGATGTAACTCCTTTAAAATCAGTGTATTCGGCGTCTTTATAACGGTCGAGCATAGCCATCAGCACTTCGTAAGTGGCGAAGGTGTCGGCATTGGCTGAATGAGCGTTGTCAAGCTCTTTGTGCAAGAAGAAACGGTATGCGCCTTTGAGGGTGCGAGGCTCCATTTTCATGAAGATGTTCATCACATCGATGAGCTGACGGTCTTTCGGGTCGAAGTTGACGCCTGCGCGGATGAACTCCTCGACGAGCATGGGGAGGTCGAACTTCAGGATGTTATATCCAGCCAAGTCGCAGTTGCCCAAGAACTTGGAAATCTCCGGCGCCGCCTGTCTGAACGTCTTCTCATGTGCCACGTCAGCGTCGCTGATGCCGTGTATGGCTGTCGTCTCAGGCGGTATCGGGATGCCCGGGTTGATACGCCAGGTGCGCTGCTCCTGAGTGCCGTTGACATTGATTCTCAATATGCTGACCTCTACGATGCGGTCGTGCATGATGTTTAACCCCGTCGTCTCCAAGTCGAAAAAAGCTATCGGACGCTTCAAATTCAATTCCATCTTTTTGTCAAAATTTTAAAATGTAAAATTACAAAATTTTATTCAAATACAGAGTTTTTTTTTATTTTTGTGACGTCAAAAAAATAATACACTTTTTAACTCAAAAACTTTCAACTGGTCAACTGCCTTAAACTCTAAACTTTAAACTCCAAACTGTTATGAAGAGAATAATTCTTGTGTTACTCGCGTCATTTCTGACGATGGCATCATTGGCGCAACAGCCTCTCTGGATGCGTTACAACAAAATCTCGCCTGACGGCGAAAAAATAGCCTTCACTTATAAAGGCGACATCTATGTCGTTGATTCTAAAGGCGGTACTGCTCGTCAGCTGACGACATCCACGGCATACGATTACTGTCCGGTTTGGTCCAACGATGGCAAAGACATAGCCTTCGCCACCGACCGCAACGGCAATTTCGACGTTTATGTGATGCCGGTTGAGGGCGGCGTGGCGCGACGGGTGACGACGCACTCGGCGAATGAGATCCCGCTGGCGTTCTCGCCCGACGACACTGAGATATACTATAGTGCCCACATCCAGAAAGACGCCGCCGACGCCCAGTTTGCCGCCGGCTGGATGACGGAACTGTATAAGGCGTCGGTTGAGGGCGGACGGCCACAGCAGGTTACCGCCGCCACGGTGTGCTCGGTGTCGTTCGACACTGACGGAGAGTCGTTCCTGTACTACGACCGCAAAGGAAGCGAGAATATCTGGAGGAAACACCAGACATCATCGGTGGCACGCGACATAGTGTATTACGATGCCAAGGAAAAATCACATAAGATATTGACGTTCAACATCGGTGAGGACCGCGACCCTGTGTTCATGCCCGACCATAACTCATTCGTGTACCTCAGCGAGCCGGCAGGCAGAAACAGCCAAAACGTGTATATGATGCAGTGGCCGGCGAAATTCGAGCCGGTGAAGATCTCTGATTTCGAGACATATCCCGTTCGTTTCCTGAGCGTCGCCAACGACGGCACCCTGTGCTACGGCTATCAGGGTGAGATTTATACACAAACAATAGGACAAAAGCCTCAAAAGGTTGATATTCATATTGTTAACGATCAGGAAAACATGGTGGAACGTGGCAGGTTCGGTGGCGCCTCCGACCTCACCATAACACCGGAAGGCAACCTCATAGCCTTCGTGTCGCGCGGCGAGGTGTTCGTCACATCCGATGAGTACCAGACCACCAAACAAATCACGCACACGCCTGAGGCTGAGGCGGATCCGTCGTTCTCTCCGGACGGGAAGATGCTGGTTTACACCTCCGAGCGTGACGGCTATTATAACCTTTATCTCGCGAAAATGACACGTAAGGAAGACCTTAATTTCGCCTATGCCACCTTGATAGAGGAGGAACGTCTTTTCGACGACGACGGCATCGAACGCTCGGCACCGCAGTTTTCACCCGACGGCAAGGAAATAGCCTATATCGAGAATCGTCATGTCCTGAAAGTGCTGAATCTGAAGACAAAGAAAACACGTCAAATCACTGACGGGACGCAACATTACGGGACAAGCGCATACGAGTTTGGTTATCAATGGTCTCCCGACGGAAAATGGTTCGCCTTGACGCTTATCACCAACATGCGTGACCCCTATTCCGATGTGGGAATAGTCTCGGCAAACGGCGACATGAAGATTTACAATATCACCAACGACGGCTATATCACCGGAGGCCCGCGCTGGGCCTTGGACGGCAACGCAATCACTTTCCACTCCAACCGTTACGGAATGCGCTCTCATGCCTCGTGGGGCAGCCAAAACGACGCCTTCATCTGTTTCATGAACCAGGATGCTTATGATAAGTTTAAGCTTTCAAAGGAAGAATACGAGATTATGAAGAAGGAGGAGGAAAAGATAAAAGATAATGAGATAAAAGATAAAGGAGATAAGAAGGATAAAAAAGGCAAAAAAGACGACAAAGACAAGAAAGAAGAGACTAAAGCCATTGATATTGAATTAGATAGACTCGATGAGCGTGTCGTCCGCCTCACACCTATGTCGTCGAGACTTTCGGGTGCCGTCTTGTCGAAGGACGGCGACAAACTGTATTTTTTAAGCTCGTTTGAGAAAGGCTATGACCTCTGGGAACTCGATGTTCGTGAGAAATCGACCAAGATTTTGAAGAAACTCGATGGTGGCGGCGCTAATCTCGTGTTAAACAAAAAAGGCGACAACATCTATGTTTTGTCCGGCGGTAATCTCCAGAAAATCGACACCAAAGGAGGTAAGGCTACACCTATTAAATATGACGCCACCATGGAGCTTGACCATGCCGCCGAGCGTGAATATATGTACAACCATGTGTTCCTGCAAGAGAGCAAACGTCTGTTCCGCCGCGACCATAACGGAGCCGACTTCGAGCAGATAAAGAAAGATTTTTATCCTTTCCTTGCACATATCAATAATAACTACGACTTTGCGGAGCTGCTCAGCGAGGTGCTTGGTGAGCTTAACGTCTCTCATTCAGGCTCGGGCTATCGCGGGAGCGGCGCCGACGGTGACGCGACCGCGCAACTCGGACTGCTGCTCGACTGGAAATACGACAAGGACGGACTCCGCGTCGAAGAAGTGCTGGAATATGGCCCTTTCGACAAGAAAAACTCGCAGGTGAAAGCCGGCGACATCATCGAAAAGATTGACGGCGTGGCGATTACGCGTGACATGGACTACTTCCCGCTTCTTAACAAGAAGGCGGGGAAAAGCGTGTTGGTGTCGTTGTACAGCCCGAAGTCGAAAAAACACTGGGACGAGGTGGTGAAACCTATCTCACGAGGCACGCAAAATGACTTGCTCTACAAACGCTGGATAAAACGTAACGCTCATATCGTGGACAGCCTGTCGAATGGGCGTCTCGGATACGTCCATATCAGAAGCATGGGCGACGCCAGCTACCGCGATGTTTATGCCGACATCTTGGGCAAATACAACCTCCGCGAAGGCATTGTCATCGACACCCGTTTCAATGGTGGTGGCCGTCTGCATGAAGATATCGAGATACTCTTCTCCGGCGAGAAATATCTCGAACAGGTGATTCGCGACACGGTGGCTTGTGTGATGCCGTCGCGCCGTTACGTGAAGCCTTCGATTATGATTGTGGGCGAGGCAAACTACAGCAACGCGCACGGGACGCCATGGGTTTACAAGCATAAACACATGGGTAAACTCGTCGGGATGCCTGTGCCAGGCACCATGAGCACCGTCACTTGGGAGACGTTGCAGGACAACAGCCTGTATTTCGGACTTCCTGTGGTGGGGTATCGCACACAGGAGGGTGACTATCTGGAAAACAGCCAGTTGGAGCCTGACATCAAGGTGAAAAACACTCCGGAGAAGCTCGCCCAAGGTGTTGACGAACAACTTGAGGCAGCGGTGAAAGAGCTGCTGAAGGAGCTTGATGATTTCCACTACTGGGGGAAATAACGCATGTCATTTCGAGCGTAGTCGAGACCTGAGCGAAGCGAAAGCATTCACCTCTGGTGAATAAATCCTCCATCCGCAAAAGCTTATTCTAAAAAGGATTTCTCCATTTCGCTTCGCTTCAGTCGAAATGACGATTATAAAAAAAGACGTCACTCGAAGAGTGACGTCTTTTTTATTATGCTCTGTTCTGATTAGAAAGGATATTCAAAAGAAGGCATTGTGCCTACATAGTGCATGACATAATCTGTGTCTTCGATTGTCGCGTTTATGTCAATAGTGTAAACATCGCCATCTTTAGCAACGGTAATATTGCCGGCTGTCGCGTGCTTGATGTTTTCGATATTCATCGCCTCAACAAAGAGGATATGCTTGTCGCTGTTGGTGAACTCACCTGTTGGAATGCCGTTGTCAAATGAATCTGTCGATGAGAATCCGATGAAGTCGCCGTTTTCTGTGATGAAGCAAGCGACACCGACTTCGATGAACATGATAGTCACTTTGGTGGTGCCGGCTGTCACGACAGGAGTACCATTGAGGTCGCCTTCCTCCACTGTGGCAAGCGTGAATACGTTAGGTGTGCCTTCATAATCGAGTGTTGAAGCCAAAACCTCATCGTTTTTGTAATTCTTGACCTCAATGCCGTCTGTTGTGAAGACATATTTGCCATTAGACTCCTCAACGGTCAAAGTGCCCGTCTTCGCGATATAAGCGTCTTCGTTATCCTCGTAGTTCTCAAGGTCGAAGTTGACAATGTCATCAATGCCGCATCTGGCTACGATGTACTTCGGATAAGCCTCTTCATTTACTGACAACGAGTAGGTGTTGGACGTGATGTTACCCTTGAAAAGAAGAACGACAGCTTGGCCTTCGCCACCGGCTTCACCGATTAACTCACCTTGTGACAATACAATGGCGTTGTAAACCTCTCTGTCTTGATACTGAATGTTCATGACGGCGATGGCGTTGTCAACAGTATAACTTGTCTCACCCAAAGTGAATGTCTGTGTGTGTGTCGTGTTTTCGTCATCGTTGTTTTCGCAACTTGTGAAACCTGCTGCCAATCCTGCAACAAGCATCAATGATAAAAATAGTTTCTTCATACTTTTATAATTTTAGGATTTAAAATTTGCGCAAATATAGACAATTTTTGGGAAAAAATGACAAAAATTTTATTTTTTTTACAAATCCAGCTTCATTTGTATGGCTTGAACCTGTTTTTTGAGGTCGTTTATTGTGTCGATAAGCTCTTGTTCGCGTGGCCGGTTCATGTTTTCAGGCATCTCCGAGCTGATGTAATGCACGAATTTCCACACCTCTTTCACCTCGTTGAGCGAGATGTCGAACGGATGATAGATAGGGTTGAGTGAATGAAGCCTTAAGAAACCTTCGGTGATATGATTTTCAACGATTTTAAACACTATCCCGTCGTCGATGGTGAGGATGATATATGCCTGACGGTCGTGGATGTTATGCCAGTCGAGGACGTATTCGCCCGTGACGTACGACTTGTCGGGGATAGGTAGCATAGAGTCGCCGCTGATTTGGAAGGTGCGGTATTTGCGCTCTTTCGACAGAAACGGCAGCTGGAACGTGGGTAGTATGCGGATGTATTCAGGGTCAGCGTAACCCGTTGTGTATCCGGCCTTTGCGCGCTCCGAGACAAGCTCGATGTTCTCGATGTTGTCGCTATCGACGGTGGTGGCAAGCACCCTGATGTTGCTGCCTTTGAGATGCACGTCGTAGCCTCGCTCAAGCTGGCTGAGCTGAAACTCGCCGATCTGCGTCAAATCCACCTTTATCAATGTGTCGATGGCAACGTTGAAATATTTTGACAAGGCAACGAGTGCATCAATGCCCGGCTCCGACACCTCGTTCTCGTATCCGCTGAGCGTCGAACGCTTCATGTTGAGCGCCGTGGCGACGTCATCCTGCGTCTTCAAACGACGTTTTCTCAAAAATTTGATGTTGGTACTGAATAACATAGCAAAAATTTTAAAATTTTTCTTGACACGTATTAAAATAATGACTAATTTTTCGTCGCAAAATTTGATTAAAAACACGTCAAAATTACAAAAAATTTTTAACATGACAAGAAAAAAATGAATTTTTTTAAAAATTTCTCGCAGGATTATGCAGAATACACGGAATTCTTCCTCAGTCAAGTCGGCGAAATATGCAGCTCGCAACGCAAGCAATTCTACAGATAAGATTGTGGAAATAATAAAAAAATCTGTTAAATCCGCGTAATCTGCGAGAGCCAAAGAATATGGAAAGGACTGTTTTACATTTGGATTTGGACACTTTCTTTGTGTCGGTGGAGCGTTTGATAAACCCAGCCTTGGAGGGACGTCCCGTCATCGTGGGCGGCATGTCGGACCGTGGCGTCGTCTCCACGTGCAGCTACGAGGCTCGGCGTTTCGGAGTGCATTCGGCCCAACCGATGCGAGTGGCTAAACAATTGTGCCCGCAGGCGGTGTTCATAGGCGGCGACATGGAGCTGTACAGTCGCTACTCACGCCTCGTGACAGAGATAATAGCCGACAAAGCACCGGTTTATGAGAAGACAAGCATCGACGAACATTATATCGACATCACCGGGATGGACCGTTTCTTCGGATGCCAGAAATGGGCTCACGAGCTGCGCGAGACCATCATGAAAAACTCCGGACTGCCGATATCGTTTGGACTTTCCGAGAATAAGACCATCTCTAAAATCGCCACCGACGAGGCAAAACCCAACGGTGAGCTGCAGGTCACTCACCAGCAGGTGCATCCTTTCCTCGACCCGCTCTCAATAGGCAAGATTCCGATGGTGGGAGCTAAGACGTTTCAACTGCTGCGTTCGATGGGCATCGTCACTATCGGTGACTTCCGTCAAATACCAGATGTCGTTGTGGCTCAAGCACTTGGAAAGACGGGAATGGAGATTTGGAAAAAAGCTAACGGCATCGACACGGCACCGGTACAGCCCTATGAGGAACAGAAATCACTCAGCAAAGAACACACCTTCGAGACCGATACCATCGACATCGTTTTGCTGAAGAGCGTGCTCGCAAAGATGGTGGAACGCCTGGCTTTCGAACTGCGCTCGCAGACCAAACTCACGGGTTGCGTCACGGTGAAGATACGATACTCCGACTTCGACACGCACACTATGCAACGACAGATACCTTACACCTCGTTCGACCACCTATTATTAAAAACGGTGTACGACATCTTCGACAGACTCTACGACCGCCGACTGATGATAAGACTCATAGGGGTGAGACTCAGCAGCCTCGTAGGAGGCACCCAGCAACTCGATTTGTTTGACGACACTGCGGAAATGACAAATCTCTACGGCGCAATGGATAAGATAAGAAAACGCTTCGGGGGGAATGCCATATTTAAAGCTATTAGCCATTAGCTATTAGCCATTAGCCATTAGGGAATGGCTGTATGATAAAAGGTAAATGTATTTGAATGTCAGGTCATATTACAGCTTGTGCTACGGCACCATCTCCATCGAGAATCTGGTGGAGCAAGCCTGTCGTATGCATATTTCATCATTGGCACTCACCGACATCAACAACACCGCGGGCATAGTCGATTTTGTATTCGAATGCAAGAAATATGGCATCAAGCCCATCGCGGGATGCGAGTTCCGTAACGGTGACGATTTGCTATACATCGCCATCGCCGTAAACAACGAGGGTTTCCGTGAAATCAACGAGACGCTGACGCAGCATAACATCAGCAAGACACCTTATGATATAGACGCGCCGCAGTGGAACGATGTCATCGTCATTTACCCTTTCGGGAAACGGAAAATTTCGCAGCTCAATGATAACGAATACATTGGAGTGCGACTGTCGCAGGTGTCGCGGCTGCTTACGTCAGACTTGCGAAACCATCAGGAAAAGATAGTGATCGCACAACCAGTGACCTTCCTCGGCGAGAAAGATTTCGAGGTTCATAAAAACCTTCGTGCCGTCGATAAAAACATCCTTATCTCGAGACTCGAAAACTACGCCTCCGCCGATGAGACGCTGCTGCCACCAGACAAGCTTAAAGCCGCCTTCGCGCTCTTCCCTGAGATGATAAAAACGACGGAAAACATTGTCAATCAATGCGGTATAGATTTTGATTTTGAGACACCGAAGAATAAAAGGACGTTTACCGAGAGCGTTTACAACGACCTTGAGCTTTTACGTAAGATGGCGTTCGACGGCATGAGATACCGTTACGGGCTTCACAACAAAGAGGCGTATCGGCGCATCGAGAAAGAACTCGGCATCATAGAGAAGATGGGTTTTGCGTCGTATTTTCTTATCGCTGCCGACATAGTGCGCTTCTCGATGTCAAGGGGCATCAGCCATGTGGGGCGGGGCAGCGGCGCCAACAGCATTGTGGCTTATTGCCTGAGAATCACCGACGTTGACCCTATCGGCCTTGACCTTTATTTTGAACGATTTCTGAACCCGAAAAGAAGCAGTCCGCCTGACTTCGACATCGACTACTCGTGGAAAGACCGCGACAAGGTCATCGACTACGTCTTCAAACAGTATCCGGAGCGTCGTGTGGCGTTGCTTGGTGCCATGGTGACGTTTCGTGACAACTCTGTCCTGCGCGAACTCGGCAAGGTGCACGGATTCCCGAAAAACGAGCCTCTGCCGCGTCCCGTCGTTGATGTGGCACAGCAAATCCTTGATTTCCCGAACATACGCTCTATCCATGCCGGCGGCATACTGATAACCGAAGAGCCTATAACGTGCTACGCGGCTCTCGACATGCCCCCAAAAGGCTTCCTGACGACACAGTGGGATATGTATGTCGCTGAGCGTCTGCGTGTTGAGAAACTCGACATCCTCAGTCAACGCGGCATAGGGCATATCAAGGACGCAGTTGGTATCATAAGAAAAAACCGTGGCGTGAACATCGACATTCATCGTGTCGAGGATTTCAAAAACGACGAAAAGGTGAAAAATCTGCTACGCAATGCCGAGACCAACGGATGCTTCTACATCGAAAGCCCTGCCATGAGAGGACTGCTGAGGAAGCTGCGCTGTGATGATTATAAAACGTTAGTGGCGGCAAGCTCCATCATTCGGCCGGGCGTGGCGAAATCAGGCATGATGCGGCAGTACATACAGCGTTTTCATGACCCGCAACATATTGATTATCTGCATCCTGTGCTGAAACAGCTGCTGGAGGAGACATACGGCGTGATGGTGTATCAGGAAGACGTCTTGAAAGTGTGCCATCATTTTGCAGGCCTCGACTTGTCGGATGCCGACGTTTTGCGTCGTATGATGAATCATAAAAGCCGCCGCAAAGACGAGATGGCAGAACTGACAAAAAAGTTTTTTGACAATTGTAAATCAAGAGGTTACAGCGATGCGGTGACACGTGAGGTGTGGAGGCAGATAGAGTCGTTTGCAGGATATTCGTTCTCTAAAGCGCATTCTGCCTCGTATGCCGTGGAGAGCTTCCAAAGCCTCTTCCTGAAAGCACATTTCCCATTAGAGTTTCAGGTGGCTGTGATAAACAATTTCGGGGGCTTTTATCCTACATGGGTGTATTTCAATGAGTTGCGACGGCAAGGAGGCGTCATCCACCTGCCATGCGTCAATATGAGTGAGTGCTTGACGACGCTGTATGGCAAGGTGGCGTACATCGGTTTTGTGCATCTGCAAGGCATTGAGGCTGACTTTGCGCAAAACATTGTGAATGAACGAATTATCAATGGAAAATATCGAAGTCTAATCGATTTCATGGAACGTTTGCGCCCGAAAATAGAGCAGATGGTGATACTTATTCGCTGCGGCGCATTTATGTTTACAGGCAAGAGCAAACCGACGCTTCTGTGGGAAGCCCATGCCTGCCACGGCAAGATGAGCAGCTATCGCAACAAGTTTCACGGTATGCGAGGCCTGGTGCAAGAGACACCGGCGCAGATACCGCTGCCGTTGATGCAAACACAGCCGATTGAAGACGCTTACGACGAAATAGAGTTGCTCGGTTTCCCGGTATCAATGACATGGTTCGACATGCTCAAGACGAAGTTCAGAGGCGAGGTGTTTGCCAAAAACATGCTGCAAAACGTTGGAAAACAATATCGTATGCTTGGACGACTTGTCAGCTTGAAATATGTGAAGACCGGCAGGGGAGAGCTGATGCACTTCGCCAACTTTTTGGATGCCAACGGCGATGTCTTCGACGCCACGATTTTCCCTAACGTGTTGAAAACCTATTCTTTTCAAGGCGACGGGATGTATCTCATGCTCGGAACGATAGTGGAAGAGTTCGGTCATCCAAGCATCGAAGTGCAAAAACTCGCGAAAATGGAAATCCGAGAAAGACCCTGAAACTAAATATCCAACCCCGGCGCGTCAACGCTGAGCATGTTGAACAAGTCGTCGATGCCCATGCTGTCGAGTGTGCGCTGTATGAACGGAGCATGCTTGCCTTTCTCGGGCACGAAGCCGTCGCTTTGTATCTCGTTTTTCAAGAAATCGTTGAGCTTTTCAAACACCTGCTCGTTCAAATCCCAACAATAATAATGGTCGCTGTCGGTGAAGAAATCGAAGATGTCCTTGCCATGCTCGCGCCTCACCCCGTGGAAGTTGTCGGCTACGATGTATCGCGTCAGCCCGAAAGGGTAGAGGTCCGTAATCAGCTCACACTCATCCTGTAACGAGAGCGAACAGACCCCGTTGGCGTTTATCTTGAACTCGCCGCCGATACGCGGACGATGCTTCTCGTAGTAAAAATCTTTCGCCCTAAGCGCGTCGTCCTCACTCGGGAAACGCATGTAAAAATCATAGAATTTATGTTCCATCTGCTTGATTTTCATTTTGAAATGCAAAAATATAAAAAAAAGTGACTGACGTATTAATTTTTTTTGTATTTTTACAAGTTCAAAATCCGTGGTCCGACTAATGTCAGGATTGGGATTTTAACCATTTTAACTTGTTGAAGTTCAATTATATTAAAATTGGTGTCATAGTTTAAATTATAATAAAAATGAAAGCAATGAAAAGACTATCGTTTGTTATCTCAGTCATGATGTTTTTCGCCGTTACTATGTCAGCGGCGCCGGTTGATGTGAATACTGCCCGTAATCTTGGGACTAAGTATTTGATAAACAATGTTTTATCGGCAAAGGACATTACTTCTGTGGAACATGTTTACACCTTGACGGGTGAGAATGGGACTCCTTATTTATATGTGTTCAACTATGATGACGGCTATGTGGTTGTCGCCGCCGACGACCGCGCCTGCCCTATCCTGGGTTATGGCGAAGGTGCCGCCTTCGATGTGAACAATATCCCTGACGGACTGCGTTATTATCTTGGACATTATGGCAGACAAATCCAATATGCCATTGATAATGAATTGGTTGCGGAAGAGGAAATCGTCAGTCAATGGGAGCTGCTTCAAAAAGAGGGCATCGTCACGATGACAAGGATGGACAAGGCCGTCAGCCCGCTGATTACCACCACATGGAACCAGGACTACCCTTATAACTACTATGCTCCGGCTTGTAACAGTTATTGGACAGGCTACCATTGCTATGCCGGCTGTGTGGCCACGGCCATGAGCCAGGTGATGAAGTTCTGGAACTGGCCTGAGACAGGCGTAGGAGAACATTCCTACAGCACCAGCTCTTACGGCGGGACGCTGTCGGTCAACTTCGGGGAAACGACATACAACTGGTCGATAATGCCTAACTCCCTCGGCCAACAGGCTAACGCTGCGGCTCAGGCGGTGGCTCTCCTGATGTATCACTGCGGAGTGGCTGTCGATATGGATTACTCTCCTGACGGCAGCGGCGCCAATACAGGCGATGTGGTTGACGCGGCTAAGGCGTATTTCAGATATGGCGATTGTGTCAACATGAAATCACGTGACTTATACACTAAAACAGAGTGGGAAGACATGCTCATCGAGAGCTTCGACAAGGGAATACCTGTGGTGTATGCCGGAGCCGAGGCAAACGGATCGGGAGGCCATGCGTTCAACTGCGACGGATATAACGACCAACGCTATTTCCATTTTAACTGGGGATGGAGCGGCTCATATAACAATTATTTCCAAATCGACGCGCTGAATACTGGCAACGGCACGTTCAACAGCTACCAGAGAGTGGTGTTCGATATGATTCCGGACTATATCTACAAGGCTACCGTGCCGGCGATAGAGACACTGGACATCGCCATCGATGACGCAATCACCAAAACAGCGACCGTCAGCTGGACGGTGCCCACGACATCAGTGTCGGGAGACGCCCTCACCTCAATACAGCAGATTGTGCTGAAACGCAACGGCGAGACGATACAGACTTATAACAACCCCCAGCCGGGTGAGCTGATATCATTTGAGGATAATGTCGCCGAGTATGGCGCATACAGATATTCAATTGTCGGAATAAACAACGACATGGAAGGCGAAGTGTATGACAAAGCCGTGATATACGGTCCGCGATGCACTTGGAAATTTATCTGCCAAACCACCAACTTCCAGGGCTGGAATAATGGCGTGTTGCAGGCTGTCGGCGGCAACGGCGCGGTGTTCCACGAAATCACACTGACGTCGTCAAGTCCGGTGAGCGAGAAAGTGCAGTTCCCGGAAGGTGCTTTCACACTCAACTGGGTGGCTCCGTCATCAACGGTGTCTTCAATCACAATCACCTTGAAGGACTCGGCCGGTCAGACGGCATATTCCTTCACCGGCTCTTCGACACAGCTGAACGGCACTGTCTATTCGGGTGACAACGACTGCCCTAACTGCACGGCTCCTTCAGCATTAGCAGGGGAATTCACATATCAGGAAGGCATAAGCGGCTCGCTGCTCACATGGGACTGCGACTACACACCGTCAAAATTCAAAGTCTATCGAAGTGATGACGGCGAATCGTACAACGAGATTGGCGATGTCAATGGTGAGACACACGAATATTTCGACGCGGTGGCAAACGGTGCCTATTATTATAAGGTGACAGCCTACAATTCGGCATGCGAATCGACACCGGCAGAGACAACAGACGGCACAGACTACGTGGTTGTCGATGTGCTGTCAGTGGCAGAAAACTCTGTCAACGCGCGCATATATCCCAATCCAACAACGGGCAAACTCAGAATAGAGGCCGTGGAAATGAATAACATCATGGTGTTTAACCTCGTCGGACAAAAGGTCTATGAGGAAAAGATTCAGGGCGATGAGTGCGTTATCAATATGCAGACACTCGGGAGCGGAATCTATATGGTCAAAATACTGACAAAATCAGGCTCTACGACACAAAAAGTAACTGTTATAGAATGAGAAAACAAGTAAAATAAATTATTAATCTAACTTTAATCAAAATGAAAAAATTATTATCATTGATGGTCGCAGTCATCATCGGAATGGGAGCATTGTCCGCCAATCCGGTTGATGTCAACACGGCCAAGACACTGGGACAGAAGTTTGTCCAAGCGAAGTATGAAATGACAAAAAATGCTGATTTACAATTGTATTACACGGTGACATCCAACGACGGTGTCCCTTGTGCATACATTTTCAATGTCGGCAACGACGGCTTCGTCATCGTGGCGGCATCCGACAATGTGCGCCCGATCCTCGGTTATTCCGACAACGGCCCGTTCGATGCCGAAAATCTGAATAACGGCGCGATGTTTATGGTTGAGACATACAAAAACAGCATCAGCCATGCCATTGAGAAAAACATCACGGCGACACCTGATGTGCAGGGTCAGTGGACATCACTCATCAACACCGGAAAACTGAGTGCCAATAAATCCGGCAAGGTGGGGCCTCTCGTAAAGACCAAATGGAACCAGAACGCTCCGTATAACTTGTATGCGCCTCCGACACAGGGCGGTCACACCGGCTCCGGCGGACGCTGCTATGCCGGATGCGTGGCCACGGCAATGGGACAGGTGATGAAATATTGGGACCATCCTATCCAAGGCGAAGGGGCACACGGATATAACTGCATAGGATACGGTCCGACATACTATAACTATGGCTATCAATACGCTAATTTCGGCGAGACGACATATCAATGGGATCTGATGCCCAACACTTTGAGCGGAGCCACACAGGAACAAATCGAGGCTGTCGCCACACTGCTTTACCACTGCGGAGTGTCGGTTGACATGACATTCGACTGGGACGGCAGCGGCACGTATTCCGACCTCGTCCCCGATGCCATGGCAAACTACTTCGATTACGACTATTGCGTGAAGAAACAAAGAAACTCTTACAGCTTGACAAACTGGGTGAATCTGCTTAAAGCAGATTTCGACCTCGCTCGTCCGGTTTATTATTCGGGACAAAGCTCCAGTGGCGGCCATGCTTTCGTCGCCGACGGTTACGATGAGGACGATTTCATCCACTTCAACTTCGGATGGAGCGGCTCCGACGATGGTTTCTATGCCGTCGATGCCATTGACTATGCGTCAAGCGCAGCGGCTATCTTCAACTATGTCCCTTCATACGTTTACAACAACACCGTTCAGGCTCCGACAAATGTCACGGCGACAAAGACCAACGATATGGCTCAGGAAGCCACCATCACTTGGGTCAACCCGACCAAGACAATGAACAACCAGACAATCTCGTCAATCGACCAGATGGTTGTCGCAAGAGACGGTAAGATTATCTACACCGTCGATAACCCGACTCCTGGCGCGAGCATGAGCTTCGTCGATGAGAACGTGCCGTGCTACAGCACATTTGAATACAGGGTGTATGCCGTGCTAAACGGTGTCAACGGTGCCGCCGGCGTGGCTTCAGAGTCGTTCGGCCCGACATGCGAATGGAAAATCATCAGCACCACTACCAACATGACCGGTTGGAAAGGCGCTTATTTAGTGGCATACGATGGAGCAGGCCGCGAAATCGACAGATTCACCATGACGAGCAACAACCCTGCGACATACAACATGAACATCACCCTTGGAAAGGTGTCGTTCGCATGGAAAGCCGGCACCGACAATGTGGCTCTCACATTCAAAATCAAAGACTCCACAGGCACTATCGTCTATCAGTATGACGGCACTTCAAACAGCGTGCCTGAAGGCGTGTTGTATGCAGGCAACAACGGATGCGGCAACGAGGCTCCTACAACAGTGCCAGCCGATCTGCACGCTACCATCGATGGCGACAATATCGTGCTGACATGGGAAGGCTCCTTAAAAACAAACTACGGCTTCAACATCTACCGTGACGGATTGCTTTGCGAGCTTGCTCACTCCAACGAGTTCATCGATGAGGCTCCGTCATTGGGAGGTCATTGCTATCAGGTGTGCGTCCTCGGCAACGGTGGCGAATCAGAACTCTCAAACGAGGCATGCGAGACCGCCGGTGAAGGATGCGACGCCGCAACGAATATGTGGTTCTATAACCAGTCAAACGGAAAACCGGTCATCACATGGGAGTTGCCTGATGCGACCGATGGCCTGGCGGCTTTCTTCGTCTATAGAAAAGTGAATGAGGATGGTGAGTATGAACGCGCTAAAATCCTTGGCCCGGATAAGACAGAATACAAAGAGACGAAGATTATGGAATATGGCAATTGGTATTATTACAAAGTGATAGCGTTCTATCAGGATATCGACTGCTACTCGGCCCCGGCAAAGTCAAGATACGGCAATGAGTATTTCGTGAAGATTTATTACTCGGAAGACGGCGTTGACGAGAATATGACACAAGCTGTCGAGGTGTATCCTAATCCTGCCAAAGACAATCTCACAATAAAAGCTGAAGGTCTCAGCAATGTGACGGTTTATAACTCAATCGGTCAGAAAGTGCTTGAGCAACCTCTTGACGCTGACGAGATTACAATAAACACTAACGGATTCGAGGCCGGAATCTATATGATTCGTGTCGTCGCCAACGGCAATGAGGTGACACGTAAGGTCTCGGTTGTCAAATAACATTTGTATAACAATGCAAAAGGGCGCGAGGCAACATTGATTTGCTGAGCGCTCTTTTGTTTTTAAAAAAACAATCATGAAAAAATATTTGTTGTTACTCATGGCTTTGTTGGACATAATGCTCATCAACGCCAATCCGGTCGATGTCAATGTGGCGAAGTCGCTCGGCATGAAGTTTGTGGACAACCACTTCGCCACGGCAAGTCGCGGATTTGATTTGTCGTTGGCTTATACGGCTCATGCCGACAGAGGCGAGGCTTGTTTCTATGTCTTCAACGTGGGTGACGAGGGCTTCGTCATCATTTCGGCTGACGATTTCTTCCGTCCGGTAGTGGGATATTCGGAGAATGGGGCGTTTGATTACGACAACATACCTCCTGCGTTGCGCGACTACCTTGACAGCATCGTGACGGGACGCAGCCGGTACGGTGCCACCACATACGCGGCTCCTGACGTCGCCGCTGACTGGCGGATGCTTGAAAACACCGGACGACTCGTGTCCAGAAACGGAGGCAGAGGCACCGATTTTTTGGTGAAGACGCAGTGGGACCAGGGCTATCCGTATAATTATTACTGCCCCGAAGACCCGGCAGGCTCACACGGACACACCTACGTGGGCTGTCTCGCCACCTCAATGGCACAGTTGGTGGCCTTCTGGAAATATCCGGTGCATGGCAACGGCAGCCATTGCTACTATCACGAAGACTATGGCGAGATATGCGCCGACTTCGAGAATACGTATTATGACTGGGATAACATGCCGGCTAAGATAAACGAGTCGTCACCTGTAGAGCAAATCGAGGCCGTGGCGATGATCAGTTTTCACTGCGGAGTGACCATCGACATGGGCTATGGTCCCGACGGCAGCGGAGGCGCCTCCGACCCTATCGTCACAGCGATGCCCACATATTTCTCGTTTTGCGACAACATACTGCACCTGAGCCGCCAGAGTTATGACCTTGAGACTTGGTGCGACATGGTGAAAGAGCAGTTCGACATGGGATGGCCTATGTATTACGGCGGCTGTGCCGACGACGGATGCCATGCCTTCATTTGCGATGGCTACGACGACTACGACTTGTATCATTTCAACCTTGGATGGAGTGGCTCCGCCGATGGATGGTATGTCATGGACACGGCACCTTACACCACCGTCTCCGACGCCATGTTTAACTTCGTGCCGCAATATGTTTACGACGCCACGCCGAGTGCCCCGACAAACTTGGTGGTGACACCTGTCTCGGAGACATCTTTCGAGGCGACGGTCAGCTGGACTAACCCCACGACTTGCCTCAATGGAGAGCCTCTGTCGGACATCGAGAAAGTGGTGATTATGCGTAACAATAAGATTTGTCATGAGATAACAACAGGCATCGCAGCGGGACAAAACATGACCTTCATCGACCGTGTGCCGTATTACGACAACTTTGAATATAAGGTTTATGCCGTGAGCAATGGGCGCAATGGCAAACAGATGGTGACGAAAAACGTAACTTTCGGACCGGCTTGCGACTGGAAAATAGTGACGACAACAACACAGTTCGACGGCTGGAAAGGCAACCATATCTCAATTTACAATATGGCAGGCACCGAAATCAGGCAGCTGACGATGACATCATCGGCACCGCAGGCGTTCCATGTCGATATTCCTGTGGGACGTGTGTGTTTCGGCTGGACGCCAACGGATGACACTATCAGCAATATGTCGTTCAAGATTTATGATTCTCAGAATGTAAGCCTGTATTCGTACACCGGCTCGTCGGCGGATCTTGCCGGCGGAGTGTTCCTTGCAGCTAACAACGGATGCGGCAATACCGGGGCGTGCGAGGCTCCGGGAAACCTGACAGGCATGGCCGACGACGAGGACATAATCCTCGAATGGAGCGGCGAGATTAATGACGCTTACACCTACTGCATTTATCGCGATGAGCTGATTTATCAGATGATCACTGATAACTCACAGCCGTTTGTCGATGATGAGACCGACGGGCTCGGACATTGTTATACCGTCAGCATACTTTGCCCTAACGGTGAGTCGGCAACGACTGATATGGTGTGCGTCAGCGTGGGCGAGAACTGCAATCCCGCGAGAAACCTGTGGATTGAGAAGCAAGATAACGGCAGGCCGACGATTACATGGGAGGCGCCATCGTATAATGAAGGAGTGAGCGGATATTTCATCTATAGAAAATGCAACGATAATGGCGAGTATAAACGTGTGAAGATTATCGCCCCTAACAAGTACGAATATAAGGAAAACCAACCTCTCGATTATGGCAACTGGTACTATTACAAGGTGGTGACTTATTATAAAGACATTGATTGTTACTCGATTCCGGCAAAGGCAAGATACGGCAATGAGTATTTCGTGAAGGTTTATTACTCGGAAGACGGCGTTGACGAGAACATGACACAAGCTGTCGAGGTGTATCCTAATCCTGCCAAAGAAAATATCACAATAAAAGCTGAGGGTCTCGGCAATGTGACGGTTTATAACTCAATCGGTCAGAAAGTGCTTGAGCAACCTCTTGACGCTGACGAGATTACAATAAACACTAACGGATTCGAGGCCGGAATCTATATGATTCGTGTCATCGCCAACGGCAATGAGGTGACACGCAAGGTCTCGGTAGTGAAGTAATAGCTTGAATTACAAGTGATTTTAAAAAGGATTCTCGTGACGGGAATCCTTTTTTGTGATTATAAACGTTGAATTATTTCCGTTCCCAAGTCTCGAACCGGTAGCTGCAATTGATTTGCGGATCGTCGTCAACCACTTGTAAATCAACGAGTTCGTAGTTGCTGAAGTTGATGATGGGGAAGAAGGTGTCGGCATCGAAGTCCTTGTCGATTCTGGTCAGATAAAGTTTGTCGGCCATTGGCAGAAACTGCTCATAAATCATGCCGCCGCCTATGATGAAGACCTCTTCTTCATTAAACACCATTTTCATGGCATCGAGTATGGAGCCTGCCAACTCGAAGCCTTCCGGCACTTCTGTCAAATGGCTGGAAATGATGATGTTACGACGTTTTGGCAGAGGCTTCATGCCGGGTAGCGAAGCGTATGTTTTGTAACCCATTATCACCGTATGTCCTGATGTCACCTCTTTGAAATGCTTTAAATCATTCGACAGATGCCATATCAGGTCGCCGCCCTTACCGATAGCGCGGTTTTTCGCCATCGCGACGATTATGGATATTTTTGTCTTCATACGGAAACCTCAGCTTTTATTGCATCGTACGGGTTATAGTTTTCCAAGGTGAAGTCCTCATATTTGAAATCGAACAGACTCTTGACTTCGGGGTTGAGCCGCATGATTGGTAGTGGTCGCGGCTCTCGTGAGAGCTGCAGCTTCACCTGTTCGATGTGGTTGTTGTAGATATGCACGTCGCCGAAGGTATGGACGAAATCACCGGGTTCGAGATCGCACACCTGAGCCATCATCATGGTCAGCAGCGAATACGAAGCGATGTTGAACGGCACGCCGAGAAACACGTCGGCCGAGCGTTGGTAAAGCTGGCACGACAGCTTGCCGTTTGCCACATAGAACTGGAAGAAGGCATGACAGGGAGGCAGTGCCGCCTTGCCTGCCGCGACATTTTTGGCAAAGTCTTTTTCATGCTCGTCGGGCAAAACACCGGGGTTCCAAGCTGTCACCATGTGACGGCGGCTGTTGGGGTTGTTTTTTATACTGTCGATGACCTGTTGAATCTGGTCGATGCCCTCGTTGTTCCAGTTACGCCACTGCGCTCCGTAAACAGGTCCGAGGTCGCCGTCGGCATTAGCCCATTCATCCCAAATCGAAACCTTGTGGTCGTGCAGGTATTTTATGTTGGTGTCGCCGCTGATGAGCCACAGCAGCTCATAGATTATCGACTTCAGATGCACTTTTTTTGTGGTGACGAGCGGGAAGCCCTCCGAGAGGTTGAATCGCATCTGATGCCCGAAAATGCTGATGGTGCCGGTGCCGGTGCGGTCGCCTTTCTGAACGCCCTCGTCAAGAATACGCTGAAGCAAATCAAGATATTGTCTCATTGTTACATCTTCGATGGGTCGTGCTTATATTTGAATACGATGGCGAACACCACTGCCACCACCAAGGCGTAGGCGGCGAATACAAACCACGCGTTCTGCCATCCGGAAGCCACCATCTCCGGTGACGCGCCTGCCGCTTGCGGGATGTAAACGTAATGATTCACAATGGCTTGTGCGCTTAAAGTGCCTATGGTTGCACCGATGCCGTTGGTCATCAGGAAGAAAAGCCCTTGCGCCGATGAGCGTATGCCTTGGTCGGTCTCCTTGTCCACGAAAAGCGAGCCGCTGATGTTGAAGAAATCGAAAGCCACACCATAGACGATGCATGAGAGCACGAAGAGCCACACGCCGCTGCCGGGGTTGCCGAGACCGAAGAATCCGAAACGAAGCACCCATGCAAACATCGCGATGAGCATTACCTTCTTGATGCCGTATCTGCGTAAGAAGAACGGAATCAACAAGATACACAACGTCTCCGACACTTGTGACAGGGAAATCAATATATTGGCATGCTCCACTCCGAATGTCCCGGCATACTTATCTATTGCCCCGAAGCTGGTGATGTAAGGGTTGGCGAAACCGTTGGTGATCTGTAGCGAGACGCCAAGAAGCATTGAGAAAATGAAGAAAAACGCCATCCTCTTGTCTTTGAACAGGGCAAAGGCTCGCAGTCCGAGCTTGTCGATGAACGAGGTGTTGTCGGCTTTGTTGAGCGGGCATGCCGGCAAGGTGAATGAATACAATCCGAGAACAATTCCAATGCCACCGCTAACAGCAAACTGAGCCGCTGTCGGCTGGAATCCGAGCAAATCGACGATCCACATGGTACAGATGAACCCTATGGTGCCGAACACACGGATAGGAGGGAAGGCCTTCACGGTGTCAAGCCCTGCCTTGTCTAACGCGTTGTAAGCCACAGAGTTGGAGATGGCTAATGTCGGCATATAGAAAGCTACCGCTATTGAATACAAGGTAAACAAAGGTCCGAATTGCACTGAGTCGCCCGTTGTCAAGCCGTAATAGGCGGCACCAAGCATGGCGGCACCGGAGATGAGATGGCACAGCCCGAGGGTCTTCTGCGCCGGTATCCATCTGTCGGCTATGATGCCCACAAGAGCCGGCATGAAGATAGACACTATGCCCTGGATGGAATAAAACACCCCGATGTTGGATTCCAGACCGTGGATAGCGAGATAGGTTCCCATACATGTCAGATACGCTCCCCACACGGCAAACTGCAGGAAGTTCATCACAATCAAACGAAATTTAATGCCTTTCATATTTTTAAGAATTTAGTATTCAGAATAAAGTGTTTTCTCAGATTTTGTCGGATTTTTGTTCCGGCGATGCCGTTTTTATCTCCAAAATGGCGTCACGTAATATCACTGCCTTCTCGAAATCCTCATTTTCGACCGCCTCGTCAAGCTGTTCCTCTAACAGCTCCAAGGTGATTTCTCCATTGTCTTTTCTCAGATTTTTTTCGTCAAACTCCTCGATGTCGTTGCTTTCTATCACGATGCCTGTCTCATCCATCACATCTCGGTTGGCGAGGATAGGACAGCGGAAACGCAGAGCCAATGCCACCGCATCGGAGGCCCTGGCATCGATGATGGTGGTCATGCCGTCTTTCTCACACACCAACCGGGCGTAAAAAACACCATCCAGAAACCTGTCGATGCACACCTCCCTAATATTAATAAGGTATATGTCGGCAAATGTCTTGAACAAGTCGTGAGTGAGCGGCCGTCTGCCTCGATGATTCTCCGTCGCAAGCGCAATAGATTGAGCCTCAGCGGTTCCAATGATGATAGGCATCTTCATCTTCGAGCCTTTTTCGCTCAAAAACAAAGCGTACGCGCCGTTTTGCGACGAGTAATACGACAATCTTATCTCTTCAAGCACTATCTTATTCATTCTACAAAAATACAAAATAATTCTGACAAATGACGCAAAAATAAATTTTAATAAAAATTAAATTTTTTTCTTTGATAAGAAAAATATTATTCGGAAATTTGCAGGTTGAAATGTTGGAAAAACAAAAGAGTAGTTAAAATAATTATTAATCAAAAATTTTGCGTATGAATTGGGTAATTTATTTGGTTCTCGCTGCGTCAATCTTGGCTTTGTCATTCGCTTATTACTTCTATAAGAGCATGATGAAGGAGGACGAGGGAACAGATTTGATGAAGAAAATCGCCTCGCACGTCAGACGTGGTGCCATGGCGTATCTCAAACAGCAGTACAAGGTCGTCATCATTGTGTTTATAGTGCTGGCGGTGTTGTTTTTTGTGATGAGTCTGTTCGACTTACAGAACGGATGGGTATGGTTCGCGTTCCTCACCGGAGGTTTCTTCTCTGGTTTGGCGGGTTTCTTCGGTATGAAGACCGCCACTTATGCTTCGGCGCGTACCGCCAACGCTGCTCGTAAGTCGTTGAACAGCGGCCTGCAGGTGGCCTTCCGTTCAGGTGCCGTCATGGGTCTCGTGGTCGTCGGCCTCGCCTTGCTCGACGTGTCGGTGTGGTTCATCGTTCTCGACTATTTCATCGGTGCCGAGAATCATCTTGTTATCATCACAACCACGATGTTGACATTCGGAATGGGTGCCTCGACGCAGGCGTTGTTCGCCCGTGTGGGTGGCGGCATCTACACCAAAGCCGCTGACGTCGGCGCCGACCTCGTGGGTAAGACGGAGTACAACATCCCTGAGGACGACCCGCGTAACCCCGCCACCATCGCCGACAACGTCGGTGACAACGTCGGTGACGTAGCCGGTATGGGTGCCGACCTCTATGAGTCGTATGCAGGCTCAATCCTCGCCACTATGGCACTCGGTGCATCGGCATTCGCGTCGTCGGCAGTGGCCGGCATGCAGTACAAAGCGGTGTTCGCCCCTATGCTCATCGCCGCTGTGGGCGTGCTTCTTTCCATCATCGGAATCTATCTTGTCCGCACGAAAGAAGGTGCCGGCATGAAAGAGCTCCTCGGCGCGTTGAGCCGCGGCACTAACACAGCCGCCATCCTCATCGCCGTGGCTACGTTCTGCATCATGTACTTCCTCTTCGGCAAAGAAGAGTCTAATCCTAATATGTGGTGGCAGGTGTCACTCTCGGTGGTCGTCGGACTGCTGGCAGGTGTCATCATCGGAAAAGCCACTGAATACTACACCTCACAGAGTTACAAACCTACGCAGAAGGTGGCCGAAAGCTCTAAGACAGGCCCCGCGACGGTCATCATCTCAGGCCTCGGCCTCGGCATGCTCTCGACAGCCATCCCCGTGGTGACAGTGGGTTGCGCCATCATCTTGGCATATCTCTGCGCCAATGGCTTCCATATCGCTTTCACAGCACAGAACCTCTCGATGGGTCTCTACGGCATCGGCATCGCCGCCGTGGGTATGCTTTCGACACTCGGCATCACGTTAGCCACCGACGCCTACGGCCCTATCGCCGACAATGCCGGCGGCAACGCCGAGATGAGCGGCCTCGACCCGGAGGTGCGTCAGCGTACTGACGCTCTCGACGCCCTCGGCAACACGACAGCTGCCACGGGCAAGGGCTTCGCCATCGGTTCGGCCGCCTTGACAGCTCTCGCACTTCTCGCCTCATACGTCGAGGAGATCAAACTTGCACTCATCCGCGTGGGTCAAGACCTGCCAAATGGCATAGAAGCTGCAAAAGCAACTCTTGTTGACTTCATGCAGGCATACAACGTCAACCTGATGAACCCTGTCGTTTTGGTCGGCGTGTTCATCGGCGCCATGATGGCCTTCGTGTTCTGCGGCATGACGATGAACGCCGTGGGTCGCGCCGCGCAGAAGATGGTGGAGGAAGTGCGTCGTCAGTTCAGCACCATCAAAGGCATCCTTGAAGGCAAGGCGGAACCTGACTATGAGCGTTGCGTCGAGATCTCTACTAAAGGTGCTCAGCATGAGATGCTTCTCCCTTCCATCCTCGCGATTCTCGTCCCTATCCTCACAGGCTTGATTCTCGGCGTCCCGGGTGTCCTCGGCCTGTTGATAGGCGGTCTCGCCACAGGCTTCGTGCTGGCAGTGTTCATGGCTAACTCAGGCGGTGCTTGGGATAACGCCAAGAAATATGTCGAAGAAGGTCATTTCGGAGGCAAAGGCTCTGAAAATCATAAGGCTACAGTGGTAGGCGACACCGTTGGTGACCCGTTCAAAGACACATCAGGCCCCTCGTTGAATATCCTCATCAAGCTGATGTCGATGGTGTCAATCGTGATGGCCGGCCTGACAGTGAGTTTCCACTTGCTGTAGCATAGCCATTAGCTATTAGCCATTAGCTATTAGCCATTAGCCATTAGTTGTTAGGACGTGTTTCTAACTGCTGATGGCTAATTTTTTTTCTTGCGTATTAAAAAATATTTGTATATTTGCAGTTTGAAAACGAGTGTTTTTTACGAAAATTATTGCAAATGGAAAACATAAAGCGAGTTTTTGACCTTTTGCCGCACTATAAGGCCACGTTTCCTGACCAAAAAGTGGCGTTGGCGGGCAAAGTCAACGGAAAATGGCGCGAATATAGCATCGACGAATACATCGAGCAGACCAACATAATCAGTGGCGCATTGATTGAACTCGGCGTCGGGAAGCAAGATAAAATTGCCGTCATTAGCAATAACCGTCCTGAATGGAACATCCTTGACATGGCCATCACACAGATTGGAGCCGTCATGGTGCCTATTTATCCTACCATCAGTGAGGCTGACTACAAGATAATATTAAACAACTGCGAAGCCAAGATTTGTATCCTTGAAGGCATCGTCGTGATGAACAAAATCGAGGCTATATGGCCGGAAACACCCACGCTTAAGCAGATTTACACCTTCATCGACAGAGGAAAATACGGCTATTTCGACACGCTTCTCCAACTCGGACGTGAGCATCCGCATACTGAAGAGATAGAGAGACGTAAGGCTGAAGTCGATGAAATGGATTGTGCTACAATCATTTACACCTCCGGAACCACAGGCGTGCCGAAGGGCGTGATGCTGTCGCATCGCAACCTCATGGGACAATGGAAAGGCGTCCAGCACTCGGTGATGCCGTGGTCGAACAAGGCATTCAGCTTCCTGCCGATATGCCACGCCTATGAACGCGCCCTCAGCTATGTGTACCAATATCGAGGCATGTCGGTGTATTACGCCGAAAGCATCGCGACCTTGGCCGATAACCTGCAGGAACTCAGACCTACGATGATGTGTACCGTGCCTCGCGTCCTGGAAAAGGTTTATGACAAGATTTACGACTCGGGAAGAAACATGAAAGGCATCACCAAGATGATATTCTATTGGGCGATACGACTCTCGGAGCGTTACAAGGTTGAAGACAGAGGCTGGCTTTACAATGTCAAACTCAAAATTGCCAACAAGCTCGTCTATACCAAGATTCTCCATAAAGTGGGTCTTGAAAACATCGACGTCATAGTGTCGGGTGCGGCGGCTGTGCCGAACAAGGTGTGCCGTTTCTTCAACGCGACAGGCATCACCGTTTTTGAGGGTTATGGCCTCACCGAGACATCGCCTGTCATTGCCGTGACCACACGTAACAAATACGGTCGTGAGGTCGGATACGTCGGCGAGCCGCTGCCAGGTGTAGAGGTGAAACTGACTGAGGATAACGAGATTATCTGCCGCGGCCATAACGTCATGATGGGATACTACAGGCAGCCTGAGCTGACGGCTGAAGTCATCGACAAAGACGGCTGGTTCCATACCGGCGACCTCGGAAGCTTCAACGAACACGGACTGCTGAAGATAACAGGCAGAAAGAAGAATATCTTCAAGACCTCGTTCGGAAAATATATCAACCCCGACTTCATCGAGAGCAAGTTCATACTTTCCGGATTCATCGAGCAGATCGTGGTGCTTGGCGAGAACCAGAAATACGCGGCGGCTCTCATCCATCCTGACTTCACGTTCCTGAGAGAATGGTGCAAACGTCATGAGATTCCTTACACCACCAACGAGGAGATGATTAAAAACGAAGAGGTGTTCAAACGTTACGGCAAGGAGGTGAAGAAACTTAACCACGACCTCGGCGATGTCGAGAGAATAAAGAAGTTTGAACTTGTCGCCGACGAATGGTCGGTGCCGACAGGTGTCCTTACGCCTACCCTGAAAGTGAAGAGAAAAGTGGTGATGGAACGCTATAGTAAATTGATTGACAGCCTGTTCGCTTAAGTCAATAAACGAGATAACCTACAATACCCGATGCTAAAATCAACAGTATCGGGTTTATTTTTGCCCAAAACACAGCAACAAATGTGACTGCACATATCATCACGCTGATGTTGTTCTGATGCAGCCCGAAGTCGCAGAAACTGTTGGGGTTCATCATCAGCAACGCCGCCACGAAGATAAGCCCCGCGATGACAGGTTTCATCGACGCGAGGGTGGTCTTCACGATATAGTTTTCTTTGTTTTTAAACAGAAATTTAAGCACAAACACCAGCATCAGCAGTGATGGCAGCACAATGGCGGCGGTGGCGACGAGAGAGCCTAATATCCCGCCTGCTGTATAGCCGATGTACGTCGCTATGTTGATGGAGACAGGCCCTGGCGTCATCTGCGAAAGCGCCACCATGTCGGCAAACTCCGTCGTGGTCATCCAACCGTAATGGTCAACGATTTCAAACTGAATCATCGAGAGCATGGCATAACCACCGCCAAAACCGAAGATGCCGATCTTCAAATAAGCCCAAAACAACTGCAAGTATATCATGACTTGGACTTATTTAATTGTTTTTGTGAATAAAATGCAAACGCTACGCTGCCGATTATGGTGACGAGGATGATATAAACCGGCGACACCTTGAAGAAATAAATCAAGACGACAGTGGCTATTGGGAAAATGGCTGTTTTCCACGTCACTTTGGCGTTGAGAAACATCTTGACGGAAGGCGAGAGGATGAGAGCCACCACGCATGGACGTATGCCTTTGAAGATGCGTTCGACCACGGGGTTAGCTTTGTAATCGAGGAAAAACACTGCGATGACGAGTATGATGACTATTGAAGGGATGATGGCGCCGAGGCAGGCAGCTATGGCACCGCGTAAGCCCTTGATTTTGTAGCCGGTATAAAGGGCGGTGTTGATGGCAAATACACCCGGAAGCATCTGCACTATGGTTATCATGTCCCAGAACTCGTCTCTCTCAATCCATCTCCGGCGGTCAACGACGGCATGCTCAATCATCTCGAGCATGGCATAGCCGCCACCAAGGGTGAACGCCCCGATGTTGAAAAACGTGATGAAAAGCTGAAAAACCGTTCTCATGACGAAATTTTTTGCAAAAATAACTCTTTTTTTGAGAAGTAAATCAAAAAATCGACTCCTTTATTTTTTCAACAATCGCATTAAAATACGGCAGTTTCACCCTACTTATTTTCCTGATAATGTCGCGTTCAACGTTGCCGACCAAAAGTTGGTATTTTACGTAACTTTTCTTAACCATAGGCCTTGTCAGCATTTTGTCGTCAAGCTCGAAATTGTATTTCGGATGATACGCTTTCGAGGAAATCATGCAAAGGTACAAAAATCCCTCTTCCATTTGCAGATCGTTGTTCGATACAATAAGAGCAGGATGAGGTTTGTGGGTGCCGTTTGGAAACATAAAGTTTATCTCCACAATGTCACGTTGTTCGTATCTCATCTCCTAAAGGTGTTTTGAAAAATTCCGCGCGGCATTGATTTTCGAGGTGTAAAGGAAAGCCTCTTTTTCCTCAACATCGTTGTTGAAATCCTCTGAAGTGCTATATTCAGGGAGACTCTCGCTTTTTTGCTCCGTTTTTTTGAGTTTTCTTTTGACCATAAAAGGCAATTTGTTTGTTGTGAAAATTTGCGATTCCATAAAAATGTTTTTTAGTGTGTTATAATTGTTAATGAGCATCCATAACCTTAAATTTTTTGCAAAGATACACATTTTTTTTAAATGTGACAATTCTTTTTAATTTTCTTAATAATGTTAAAAAAATAATATCTAAAATCAAAAGACTGAAGACTTTTTCTTATTTTTGCCGAATGAATTATTTGTCAGTAGATAATATTTCAAAAGCGTTTAGCGACAAGCTGCTGTTTGAGAACATCTCCTTCGGAATCGAGAAAGGGGAGAAGACCGCTTTGATAGCTGCCAACGGTACAGGCAAGAGCACCATGATGCGAATCCTTGTCGGGAAAGAAGAAGCCGACGGCGGAAAGGTGACTTTCAATGAGAACGTTCGTGTCGGTTATCTTGAACAACTGCCGCATTTTGACCCGAATCTTACAATTGAAGATGTCATTGCCACAGGTCACACCGAGGTGATGCGCGTCATCAAGCGTTATGAGGAAGCCCTGGTAAATCAAAAAGATTTGGATGAGGCGACGGCGGCGATGGATACCATGCAGGCGTGGTCGTATGATCTGAGGCTGAAACAGCTGCTTTCGACATTCGAAATCAATGACTTGTCGCAGAAAATCGGCACTTTGTCGGGCGGACAGGTGAAACGCTTGGCATTGGCTCTCGTGCTGCTCGACGACCCCGACATACTGTTTCTCGACGAGCCTACCAATCACCTCGACATGCAGATGGTGGAGTGGCTCGAGAACTACCTGACGCAGTCGAATGTGACGCTGTTCATGGTGACGCACGACCGATATTTCCTTGACCGTGTGTGCAATAAGATTCTGGAGATGTATCACGGAACCGTTTACACTCATAACGGCAACTTCGACTATTATGTAAGGAAGAGCCGCGAACGTGAGGAGAACAAGCGCATTGCGGCGGAGAAGGCCGGACAGTTATTGAAGCATGAGCTTGAATGGATACGCAGCACTCCGCAGGCGCGAACAGGCAAGGCGAAAGCCCGTATCGACGCTTTTTACGATCTTAAAGAGAAAGCCCGCATGATTCGCGACAATACCGAGATACAGTTTGGGCTCGACATGCAACGTCTCGGAGGAAAGATTCTCGAGATGAAAAGCGTCACCAAGAAGTGGGATGACTTGTATCTGCTTAAAGACTTCGATTATATCTTCAAGAAAGGTGAGAGAATCGGCATCATCGGCAAGAACGGCGTTGGTAAATCCACCTTTTTAAATATGATAACGGGTCACGAGGCACCCGACAGCGGCACTATTGTAACAGGAGAGACCGTCGTTTACGGATATTACACCCAAGGCGGCATCAAGTTTGATGAGAACAAGACCGTTATCGACACCATACGCGACATCGCCGAGGTGGTATATTACGGCAAAGACATGGTTTACACCGCCGACAAACTATTAGCGCATTTCATGTTCCCCTATTCGATGCACCGTCAGCAGGTGGCGTTGCTGAGCGGCGGCGAGAAACGCAGACTTTATCTGCTCACGATTCTGATAAAAAATCCGAACTTCCTGATTCTCGACGAGCCTACCAACGACTTGGATATCCTGACGTTACAGAAACTTGAGGATTTTTTGAAAGGCTACAAAGGATGCCTCATAGTTGTCTCGCACGACAGATATTTCCTCGACCAGACTGTTGACCAGCTCTTCGTTTTTGAGGGTGAGGGCGCTGTGAAAGGTTTTATGGGCAACTATTCGCAGTACCACGACTGGCTTGATGAGAAAAATAAGGAACTTCATAAGATTCATGTCGCTGAGAGAACCGATACACGCGAAAACAGGCCTAAGGCAACGGAGCGCAACAAAAAACGCTCATTTAAGGAGCAAAAAGAATACGAGCAGCTGTCGCAAGACATCGAGAATCTTGAAAAAGAGAAAAAAGAACTGACATCGCAACTCGAAAATATGACTGATTATCAGGAGATTGACAAAATCGGCAAACGCCTTACGGAGATTAACGACTTGCTCGACGAGAAGGAGATGCGATGGCTGGAGTTGGATGAAATCTGACGTTCACGCTGTCATTTCGACCGGAGCGGAGACCTGAGCGAAGCGAAAGCATTTACCTTTGGTGAATAAATCCTTTTTTAGTTGTTCAGTTATAAGGTTAAAGTTAAAAGAGATTTGAAATAATATTTTGTAGGATTTTTTAAAAAGATTATGTGAGATTTTGAGCTGTAAGGCGACCGAAACAATAAATAATTTAAGTATATAATATGGAAGAATTACAACAATTTTTAGCAACCGTAAACCAAAACGGTCAGGACAAAACCGACCGCGAGCTGGTAGGCGAGGAGTTCTATGATGAGGAATGGGCTGAGCCGATGCCTGAAGTTTTTTAGGATGAGGAATAGGCTTCAATTCAGACGCATTTGAATATTTTGTAACAGAAAAACATTCTGATTTTTGCATAATACACATTATTTACATTTGTCTTAGCATAATAAAAATCCAATAAAATGAAAACACAAAACAAATTTTTCGGTCTGTTTGTACTGGCATTGCTGGTGCTCACAAACATTATGGCGACGGCTCAGGAGAATGTGTACCTGACTGCCAAAGAGGTTCCAAACGCAGTGTATTGGTTGCCGGCACCGCCTGCGCCGGGTTCATCGCAGTTTATGTACGACATCTCGCAGTATTATTGGGGGAAGGAGCAGCGCCTCGACACCTTGCGCGCACAAAAAGCCATTCGTGAGGCGGCATACGAGATTGATGATATGGTGCCTCAGTTTTGCCGGGCATTCGGGATGGATATTTCTGAAAGTAAGACGCCTGCCATCTACAAGTTGGTGAAACGCAGCGTCGAGACCATACGACTGAGTGCCACTGAGCCGAAGGCGACCTATATGCGTACCCGCCCATACGCATATTTCAACGAGCCGACGCTGGTTCCTGAGGAAGAGGAAGAGCTGCGTCACAACGGTTCTTACCCTTCGGGGCACGCCATTCGCGGATGGGGTATGGCGTTGATTCTTTGCGAAATCAACCCCGATGCTCAGGATCCTTTGTTTAAATTAGGTTACGAGTGGGGTCAGAGCCGTGTTATTGCCGGTTACCACTGGCAGAGCGATGTCGATGCCTCGCGTATGCTTGCCGCCGCATGTTATGCAAGATTGCACACCTGCAAGGAGTTTCTTGATGACATGGCTAAGGCGAAGAAAGAGTTTAAGAAATTGACAAAATAAAACTGCATTATGGAAGAACTTCAAAAGTTTTTACAAACTATAAACGCCAAAGGAATGTTATGGCTCTTGGAGGCAAAACCTGGTCTTTTTGCCATGCTTGAAGACGGCGGCGGAAACTCTTACATCCCTGTGTGGGCAACGAAAGAAGAGGCCGAGGCAAGCATCGGTGACGATTGGGCCTACTATACAGTAGCCACAATGGATATTTCCGAATTCATCACTTGGACACGCGAACTCGGTAGCGACAATGTCGGCATCGCCATCTCGACTGGCACTGAAGGCCGGATTTTTCCAATCCCTTCAAATATCATGCGCCAGATGCTTGGCGGTCAAGACAAATCCGACCGCGAGCTGGTAGGCGAGGAGTTCTACGACGAGGAATGGGCAGAGCCAATGCCAGAGGATTTTGATGATGAAGAATAGTTATTTTTTAGACATTTGAGAATTTTGTTGATAACTTTTGAGAATTTTGTAACAGAGAATTGAGAATTTTGTATATCTTTGCAGCCGAATAATCAACAAGTTATGTATAAAAGAGCTCAATTTTACGTTTTGATGTCACGAATTAGGGAACCTCGACGCTTTATACAGGTACTGTCGGGTCCGCGGCAAGTAGGTAAATCGACAATTGTTAAACAGGTGTTGCAGGAGTTAGATACCCCATATCTGTTTGCGACAGCCGATAATGTCCCATCTGGTAACACGAAATGGATAGGAGAGACTTGGGCTACTGCACGAGCAAGGATGCAGTTGTTGCAAGCCTCTGAGTATCTGCTTGTCATTGATGAGGTTCATAAGATTGACAATTGGAGCGAAGCTGTGAAAAAAGAATGGGACATGGATACATTTAATGATGTCCCATTGAAAGTGGTGCTTTTGGGTTCGTCGCGTCTTCTTCTTAAGGACGGCTTGACCGAATCGCTTGCGGGAAGGTTCGAAATCATAAAAATGACGCATTGGAGTTATTCGGAGATGCGCGACGCTTTTGGTTTCGACCTTAACCAATATGTATTTTATGGCGGATATCCTGGCGGAGCTGTTATGACAAACGATTTCAAGCGTTGGCAGCGTTATATCAAAGACAGTATTATCACTCCTGCAATTGAGCGCGATGTTTTGTCAACGAAGACAGTTTACAAGCCGGTTCTTATGCGTCAACTGTTTGATTTGGGTTGCGTTTATTCAGGGAAGGAGCTTTCGCTAAACAAGATGCTCGGTCAGCTTCAGGATGCTGGCAATGTTACTACTCTCGCCAATTATCTCAACACCTTGGACGAGTCGCGATTGCTTTGCGGCTTGTATAAATATGCTAACGACACTGCTCGAAAATACAATTCTGTTCCTAAGCTTATGGTTTACAACACGGCTTTGCTTTCGGCACAGTCGGGCATGACATTTGAAAAAACCTTTATTGAGCTATCTTTGTGGGGACGTTGGGTCGAGTCGACTGTGGGCGCTTATTTATTGAACCAGGCCGATGAAATCGGCTGCAAACTCTATTATTGGCGCGAACGCAATGATGAAGTTGATTTTGTTATTGAATACAATAGAAAATGTGTCGCCATTGAGGTTAAAAGCGGTCGGAGGACTGAAAACAAAGGCTTGTCTAAATTTAAGGAAAACTTCAATCCGATACATACGCTCATTGTAGGCAGCGGTGGAATAGCATTGGAAGAGTTTTTAACTTTTGATATTGAGAAGTTGTTTTAAAAAACAACAACAAAACATAATTATTAGCAATGCGAGAATGAACGCAATAAATATTACAAAGTAGAGCCGCCACATTGTGACGACTCTACAATTCTAATGTCTAACGTCTAAAGACTAAAGACTAAAGACTAAAGACTAAAGACTTATTTCACGTTGTCTTTTCCAACCTTAACGGCTTCCATGTTCAACGGGATGAGCTTGTGAGCACGCTCAGGCAAGCTGTGGCGAAGACCCTCTTCAACGTTCTTGTCGTCGATGATTGGACGAAGCTTCAGGAATGCGCCGAGGATAATCATGTTGAACACTTTGCTGTTACCCATGTCAGATGCCAACTGTGCACCTTCGATGGTGTGGATGTGGATGTCTGTACGGGTAGGCTTCTTGGTGATGCCGTTCGGATCATAGAGAAGATATCCGCCTGGTTTCACTTTCGATTCGAACTTGTCGAGTGACTGCTGGTTCAGAATCACTGCAGTGTCGAATGCGTTGAGGATAGGAGAGCACACGCGTTCATCGCTGACGATGACAGTCACGTTGGCTGTACCACCACGCATCTCAGGACCGTATGATGGCATCCAGCTCACTTCTTTGCCTTCCATGATGCCGCTATATGCAAGGATCTTGCCCATTGACAAAACACCTTGTCCGCCGAATCCGGCAATAATAATTTCTTCTGTCATTGCTTTAATTTTTTTAATTATTTTTCAACGAGTTTGCCGTCAACTTTAATGTCGCCAAGCGGATATTCAGGAAGCATGTTCTCAACCAACCATTTGTTGGCTGCAACAGGTTCCATCTTCCAGTTGGAGTTGCAGTTCGACACTATTTCGACGAAGTTCACGCCGCTCTTTCCGTTAATCTGGTTTTCAAAAGCCTTTCTGATGGCTTTCTTGGCGTTACGCACGTGTGCAGGGTCATAGACAGCCTGACGTGTGACATATTTTGTGCCAGGAAGACGTGCTATCAGTTCGGTGATGTGAAGTGGGTAACCGTTGTTCGGGATACCGTCGAAGCCTGCGCCTGCAGGTAACGTGGCCTTACGTCCGTAAGGTGTTGTCGCAGTCTTCATGCCTTCGAGTGTGGTAGGAGCCATCTGGCCACCTGTCATGCCGTAGATACCGTTGTTCACGAAAATCATGGTGAGGTTCTCGCCGCGGTTGCAGGTGTGGATGGTCTCGCAAGTACCGATAGCTGCGAGGTCACCGTCGCCCTGATAGGAGAACACGACCTTGTCAGGCCATACGCGTTTGATACCTGTGGCGACCGCCGGTGCGCGGCCGTGTGCTGCCTCGGCGAAGTCAACGTCGAAGTAGTCATATGCCATCACAGCGCATCCTACCGGTGACACGCCTATGGTTCTGTCGCCAACGCCGAGTTCTTCCAAAACCTCAGCGATAATACGGTGGACAGTGCCGTGACCGCAGCCTGGGCAATAGTGAAATGGCTTGCTGGTCAATAACTTAGATTTCTCGTAAACTAAGTTTTCAGGTTTGATGATATCTTGTACTGTCATTGTCTTATTCTCCTATAATTTGTTTCTTCATAGCTTCGAGAACTTCCTCTGGTGTGTGGATGATACCACCGACGCGGCCATAGTGCTCGGCCTTCACGCGGCCGTTGCATGCCAGACGGACGTCTTCAATCATCTGACCACAGCTCAACTCTACTGAGAGGAATCCCTTCACGCCTTTGTCGATGAGGCTTTCGATAGCCTTGGTCGGGTAAGGCCACAGGGTGATAGGACGGAGCAAACCCACTTTGAGGCCTGCTGCGCGGCCGAGTTGCACCGACTTCTGGGCGATACGTGCGCTTGAGCCGTATGCCACGAACACGTATTCGGCGTCGTCGCAGTCAATCATCTCGTAACGTACCTCGTTGGCCTCCACTTCTTTGTATTTCTTCTGGAGGTTCATGTTGTGCTCCTCCATCTTCGCCGAGTCGAGGTCGAGTGATGTGATGATGCGGTGTTGTGTGCCGTTCTTGCGACCGTTGATAGCCCAAGGATACTTGGCTTTGATTTCCTCGTCGGTCATACGTGGTTTCTGTTCCGGAAGCACCACTTTCTCCATCATCTGGCCGATAGCGCCGTCAGAGAGGATACATGCCGCCATGCGATATTTGAATGCGAGGTCGAAGCCGAGAGCCACGAAGTCGCACATCTCCTGCACCGATGCCGGAGCGAGCACGATGTTACGATAGTCACCGTTGCCACCGCCTTTGGTGTTCTGGAAATAGTCGGCCTGTGATGGCTGTATTGTTCCGAGACCCGGGCCGCCGCGCACCACGTCAGCAAACACGCAGGGCACCTCGGCACCCGCGATGTATGCTAAACCTTCCTGTTTCAAGCACACTCCCGGACTTGATGACGATGTCATCACGCGCTTGCCTGATGCACCGGCTCCATAAACCATGTTGATGGCTGCCAATTCACTTTCAGCTTGAAGAACGACCATGCCGGTGCGTTCATAAGGGTTCTGTTCCGACAGATACTCAATCACCTCCGACTGCGGGGTGATGGGATATCCGAAATAAGCATCAGCACCGTAGCGGATGGCGGCCTCTGCCAATGCCTCGTTACCCTTCATCAGTTTTAATTCTCCCATTATGATAAATTTTTAAATGTTTGACAATGATTTGATTACAGTTTTACTTTGTAAACGGATATGACTCCATCAGGACATACTATGCCGCAACTCGCGCAGCCAATGCACTTGTCAGGTTCCGCCATGTAAGCGTAGTTGTAACCTTTTCCATTAACTTCTTTTGCCAGACTGATGACACCCATCGGACAGTTTACGACGCATACGCCGCAACCCTTACAACGCTCAGTGTCAACAGAAATAGCTCCTTTGAAACTTGCCATAATTTTAATTTTTTAGTTGATTTTATGTTTAGATAATACTAATTTCCACCTCGTTTCTAAAAAACGTACAAAATTACAAATATTTTTTGACTAAAACAAGGAAAAAAGAAAAAATTTTTAGCCATTAGCTCAAAGCCATTAGCCATTAGTATTTCACCCCTCATTCCTAACAGCTAATGGCTAATAGCTAATGGCTAACGGCTAATAGCTAACGGCTCACTTGACGGGATGATCTTTCGCAAAAGCCTGCAGTCTCTCCGCCAGCACCGGAATATCATCGCGTTTGATGAGCGAGGTGCATGCGCGGATGCCTTGCTTGTCGCTGCCGCAGGTGTCCAACGAGATGGCCGAGATGCCATAGTACATCATCTCTTCGACGAGGTCGGCACCGTTGAAGCCCGGATAGCAGTAGGTGAAATAGAATCCGTCGGCGATAGGCTCACCGAGGTCTTCGTCGTAAGTGATATAGAATCCTGCCGCGAGGAATGCGTCTTTCATGAGTTTAGCCTTGCGACCATATTCCAAGACGTCGTCACGGTAGTTGTAGATGCCGTCGTTCACAGCCTTCAGGACGCCGGCCAAGGCATATTGCGCCGAGTGCGAGGCTCCTGATGTGAGCGGATGCAACGCTCCGAAGAGTATGCCGCGCAGGAAGATCTCCTGCCCGCAGAATGCCTTCAAGTCAGGATAATGACGTGATGCGAGCTTGTCGCTGATGCCGAGGATGGCGCAGCGTTCACCGGCGAAGCTGAACGCCTTCGAGCTGGATATCATCAGCATGTAGTTGTCGGCATATTTGCCAACTGTCGGCTGATAAGGTGCCTGTCCCGGATGGCTGTAGTCCTTGCGGAAGTCCATGCCGAAGTAGGCGAGGTCTTCAAGAACAATCACATCGTATTTATTAGCCAGCTCACCGATAATCTTGAGCTCATCATCTGTCAGGCACACCCATGTCGGGTTGTTAGGATTCGAATACAGCATGCTGTGAATCTTGCCTGTCTTCAGTATCTCTTCAAGTTTGGCGCGCAGTTTCTCGCCACGGTATTCATAGATGTCGAAATGTTCCATCGGGATGCCGAGCACCTTGCATTGGAACTTGTGCACAGGAAAGCCCGGGTCGATGAAGAGCATGGTGTTCTTCACCTTATCTATATGGCCTGTTATCATGAAAGATGCGAAAGCACCTTGCATGGAGCCTACTGTCGGGATGCAGTTGGCGGCCGCCACGTCGAGGTCAAGGAAGTTCTTGATGAAACGTGATGCCTCCTGTTTGAGTGCCGGCACGCCGTCGATGGGCGGATATGTGGCGGCGACACCTCTCTTCACAGCCTCAACTTGTGCGTCGATGCCTGCCTGCGCCGCGGGGAGTCCCGGATTGCCTAACTCCATGTGGATGAATTTCTTACCGCTGGCAGCCTCAAGGTCAAAAGCCAGCTTGTTGATTTCACGGATCCCTGCTCTCCCGATGCACGGAAGGTTGCTCTCCTGGAACACTTTTTTCGCTACTTCTACTGGAATTACGTTATTCTTCATGTCAATTATAATTGATTTTTAATGAAATATCAGAACAAGATTCAAGCTGCAAATATAAGAATTTTTCTTTTATTTCGCGGATGTAGTTTAATAGTTTTTAAAAATTGTTGTGCCGGTTAAAAAAAATAACATAAAAATCTCATCGAGTGTTATTTTTTTTATTTTTTTTGCCCTAATGTAATAAAAAGTCAGAGATGCAATCTTCCGAATCAAACGGACGACATTCGGCCTCGGAAACATACGAAGCCGATTTCAACGCCATGCTGTTGCGCAACAAGGCGATGATTTGGCATGTGTGCTCTGATTATAACATAGAAAGGATTTGGAAAATTGAAGACTGCATGCAGGAGGTCGTCATCAACCTGTGGCGCGATTACGGCAAGTTTGAGGGACGAAGCTCTGAGAGGACATGGGTGTGGCGTGTCGCCACGAACACCATGCTCGGGTTGCGAAGGAAAAGCGCGAGGACACCTGTCACCGACAGTCTGGATCAAGGAGGCGTCGTTGAAAACATCGCGGATGCGACCGATAACGGCGAGCAGCAGTTGACTCAACTTATTGATGAACTGCCTGAGAAAGACGCCGTCGTCATCCGCGCCTTCCTCGACGGATTCTCGTACAAGGAAATAGCCGCCATGACTGAAAGCACCGTTGGTGCTGTGGCTATGCGCGTGGCAAGGACAAAACGCAGACTTCAACGTATGTATGAAAAATCACAATAATAATATAGATATGGACAAGAATAATCAACATTATGATTTTCAATCAGTTTGGGAGCATAGGCATTCATGGCGTGACAAAGTGGACGGGAACATCCCCGACGACGAGACTGTCCTCCTTATGGCAGACCACGCCAGAGAGATGGCCTCTCTGTCTGAAACAGCTGCCATGCCTCTTAACACGCGGCATCGCGGACGCTGGATTCCTTACGCGGCGGCGGCAAGTCTTGTGACAGGTATAGTGCTTGTTGGCGTCAACAACTCTAAAAACCTTGACAATCATAAGCCTAAGGTTCAAAAAGTGGTCGTGGAAGGTCATACTATGTATTTTATATGCAACAACGACTGCTCTGTGCAAGATGTAATGTATGCGGCCAACGATGTGATAAAACATTGACGAATGCAACGAAAACAATTAAAATCAACGCAATCATGAAAAACATCACAGCGTTATTATCGCTTCTGGTTATGATGGCAATGGTGTCTTGCTGCGAAAGAACAGACGCTTCCGATGCTCTCAGACAAGACAACGCCGCTCTTGCGCTGTATTACAAATATGCCAACGACACCAACCTGACGGTGGCTTTTATCGGCGATTATGTCCTCGATGGCAATCAGATTGACGCACTGATGCTGAGGGCTGTTTTTGATGACGACTGGAACAGATTGAAAAGCGAGTTCGGGATGTTCCCGGAACTAAGCGGCATGTGCGGTGACACTAAAGTCGTATCGGTGGGCATAGACCTTGATGCTGACTTCATTGAGGAACTGGGTCTTGACACCATCACTGAACTAAGCCAGGTTGACGAGGAACGCATTGACAAAATGACCGCAATCATTGTGGAGAATATCCGAGGCATAGTGACTGAAGGCCCTATGAGACTCAACTACGAGGCGGATTTCAACATGGATGAACATGTCATTGCCATTGCCGAAGAAATAGGAAGAGACATTATCCATGAGTTGTTGGTGAGTCGCGGTGCCATTCCTGACGAGCAAGGTGTCGCCTCTGACGGACTGGTCTTTCCTGACTCTACGATAAAGAGTGTCAGAGACAACGGACACAAAGGCTATATATCGGCGGCCGACGACAGCAGTCGCACACTTTGGCTGTTTTTCTATGATGATGAGGAAGAGTGCAAACATATTCTTACACATATAAGAGAGGACATACTTGTGGAACAATAAAAATAACCGCTGAAATATGTTGAAATGAAGAAACTCATCACACAGAGCATGGTTTTCCTTGAATAATTCAAACATTTTTAACAATAAACACAAATTTTAATTCAAACAATCAGCACTATGAAAAGATTTTTATCATTTTTCGTGATGATGTGCTTCGTCGCCATTAGTGTCGCGCAAGCACAGGACAAAAACGACATTAAGGTGTATGTCACCGACATGTCAGGCATTCAGTTCTCAAACAACCAGATGATGCGTGCCGGCGAATGGCTCACCTACGTTGAAGACGGGGTGACGCCTGAAGGTCTCATCGGCATCGGTATGCCTTTCTATTGGGGTTATATGTTCCCGAGCAGTATTCTCGGTGCATACGCCGGCACCCAAATCACGCAAGTGGCCTATGTGGATCCGGGTGAGATGCAATTCGCCGGCACCTATGAGTTTCACATCTACCTTGGCGGAGACGACGCTCCGGGAACAGAAGTGGTGACCCAATCAATTCAAGTCAGCGGAATGTCTGGCGATATTGAGGTGGTCAAGCTTGATACTCCGGTCAAGATTGACGGTAAAGAGAATGTCTGGGTTTGCATGTATCAGGATGGCTCTGTGCAATATCCCGCAATCTTCATGACCGATACCGGTGAGCCTAATGCCCGCTGGATTGGTGTTGACGGCTATGGATGGATGGATATGGCTAATGTCCAAGGTGGTGAGGGCATGGCTTGGATTCTTTGGGCATACGCCGAAGACATTGACGCTATCGGTGAGTTCGAGAGCAATGTGGCGATTTATCCCAATCCGACATCAGGTAATCTGTCGGTGGCAGCTCCTGGCATGAACCATCTCACCGTGTTGAATTCAATAGGACAGGTGGTTTATGACACCTCTGTCAGCGGTGATGGTGCCAGTCTCGACATGGCACAATATCCTGCCGGCGTTTACATGGTTCGCGTGGAAGCGGCAAACGGTGTCAGCGTGAAACGTGTGACAGTGAAATAATCAGAAATATCTTTGGACAGAAGATGGACGAGTTCCAGACCGATGAAAACGGGTAATGTTGCCAAAAATAGTTGGTGACAATGAAAAAAAAGACAGGCAGCTGACTCCTCAAAATAGCCCAAGCTACCTGTCTTTTTTTGTGGGTCGTACTGGACTCGAACCAGTGACCTCTGCCGTGTGAAGGCAGCGCTCTAAACCAACTGGGCTAACGACCCGATAAAATAAAATGTGGGGCGAACAAGGATCGAACTTGTGACCTCATGCCTGTCAAGCATGCGCTCTAAACCAACTGAGCTACCGTCCCATTTGCGGGTGCAAAAGTACAACAAATTTTTATTCATCCAACCTTTTTTTGTAAAATTTTTTTTCATATCTTTGAATTTTCAAATCTGAAGTAATATGAATAAAGTTAAGTATCTGTTAATCACAGCGTTAGTTTTTGTCATCAGTGTGACAACATACGCACAGGAAAAGAAAAATCTGGAATTGTCCGACCTCTACGAACGCCCCACGTTCCAATCCAAAGGCGTAAGAGGCATGAACCCGATGCGCGACGGCAACACTTACGGCACCATCGAAAAAGGAGAATTCAATATTTATAACTACAAAACCGGCAAGAAAGTCAAGACCTTGTTCAACTTCTCGGAGCTTATCCCCGAAGGCGACACCCTCCCGATTCGCGCATATAACTACGTCCTCAGCGACGACGAGTCGAAGGTGCTTTTCCTTACCAATGTGAACTATATCTACCGCCACTCGTTCACCGCCGATTTTTATGTTTATGACCTGAAGACTAAAAACCTGCGGCCGCTCTCCACAAACGGAAGCCAACGCCTCGCCACCTTCTCTCCCGATGGCACCAAAGTGGCTTTCATGCGTGATAACAACTTGTTTATCAAAGATTTAGTGACTGACGAAGAGAAACAGTTTACCTTCGACGGCCTCTATAATAACATAATAAATGGCGCCCCCGATTGGGTCTATGAAGAGGAGTTCAGCTTCTCGCAAGGCTTCCATTGGTCGCCCGACAGCAAAAAAATCGCCTTCTACAAATTCGACGAGTCGAAGGTGAAAGAGTTTCAGATGGAGGAGTTTCAAGGCCTTTACCCGGAATGGTATAGCTTCAAATATCCGAAAGCGGGTGAGGATAACTCCGTCGTCAACGTCTATGTCTATAACCTTGAAAACGAAAAGACCGTCAGGATGAACACCGGCAGGGAGACGGATATTTATCTTCCGAGAATGAAATGGACAAAAGATACTAATGTCGTTGCTATTCAGAGACTTAACCGTCATCAGAACAATCTTAAAATAGTGGCCGCCGATGCCTTGACGGGAAAATCCAACGTCTTTTACAACGAGGAAAACATGAGTTATATCGAGATCACCGACGACTGGACATTCCTCGACGACGGCAAGTCGTTCCTCATCACAAGCGAAAAATCGGGATATAATCATATTTATCTCTGCAAACTCGACGGCTCGGAGGAAAAGGCTCTCACCTCAGGCAATTGGGACGTGACTGTCATTTACGGCTTCGACGGCAAGGAGATTTATTTCCAGGCGGCAAAGAAAACTCCTACAGAGCGTCAGATTTACGCCGTCAACCTGAAGGGTGAGATGCGCGAGATAGTGGGCGATGAGGGCGTCAACAACGCACGCTTCAGCAAGAATTTCAAATATTTCATCAATATCAACTCGACGGTGACCAAACCTTATGTTTACACCTTATATAATAATAAGGGCGGCGTCGTGCGTGTGCTGGAAGACAACCATGAGCTTGTGGAGCGACTTAACGACTACAATATCAGCGAAAAACAGCTCCTGAAAATCAGCGACCCGGCCTTTGTGATGCCCGACGGCTCCACCGTTGACGTCGATGCGTGGCAGATACTTCCTCCCGACTTCGACCCTAACAAGAAATACCCCGTCCTGATTTACGTTTATGGCGGTCCGGGACATCAGACCGTGCTCAACCAGTGGGGGCATAGCGACTGGAGCTGGATGCAGCTGCTGGCCCAACACGGGATAATATCTGTCTCAATCAACAACAGAGGCAGTGGCGCCCAAGGCGAGATGTTCAAGAAAATGACTTATCTCGAACTTGGAAAATACGAGACGGAAGACATGATAACTTTGGCGAAATATATGGCGGGACAGCCTTACGTCGATGCCGATAAAATCGCCATCTACGGCTGGAGCTACGGCGGTTTCATGGCCGCCAACGGCATAACAAAAGGCGCCGACTATATCAGCACCGCAGTGTCGGTGGCCCCAGTGACAAACTGGAGATATTACGATAATATCTACACCGAGCGTTACATGCGCACACCTCAGGAAAACCCGGAGGGATACGACAACAACTCGCCGGTGAGCCATACGGCCATGATTAAAGGCAACTATCTCCTCTGCCATGGCTCGGGCGACGACAATGTGCATTACCAGAACGCCATGGAGCTTGTCAAGTCGATGATTGCCAATGGAATACAGTTCGACCTGATGATTTATCCCAACAAAAACCACGGCATCTACGGCGGTTACGAAGAATATGGCTACGGAGAATGCCGTATGCACTTGTTCACTAAGATTGATAACTTTTTGTTCGACCATTTGCTCGGGGAATAAAGACTTTAGACATTAGACTTTAGACCTTAGCAAGTCACACTAAAGTCTAAGGTCTGATGTCTAATTTTTTTTAAAAAATGTTTGGCGTATTAAAAATTATTGTATCTTTGCAGCCACTTTTGAATTAAATTTTTTAGTTTAACAATTAAAAGAAAGAGAGAGTATTTAAAATGATTATTATTCCTGTAAAAGAAGGCGAAAGCATCGACCGCGCTCTTAAACGCTACAAGAGAAAGTACGAGAAAACAGGTGTTGTGAAGGAATTGCGCAACCGCCAGAAGTTCACAAAACCGTCAGTCATCAAACGTGAGGCTCTTCAGAAGGCCATCTACGTTCAGAAGCTCCGTCAGGCAGAAGAGAACGCCTAATCGATTCACGCTCAAGGCAAGAATAGAATCAAGAAAAAATCGCCGCGGGAAACCCGCGGCGATTTTTTTATGCGGCCTCCTGTCATTTCGAGCGAAGCGATCCTTTTAGTTTAGAGTTTAGAGTTGAGAGTTTAGAGTCAGTTTTTTAGTTTAGAGTTTAGATTAGTTTATAAGATTATAAGTTTAGAAGATTAAAGTTGGGACGTGATTTGTTGCGTCTCGGAAAAAAATTTAAAAAAATTTAAAATTTTCTGGGGGGGGGTAAGGAAATATTTCGTATCTTTGCGCGCTGAAAAAGATGAACATGAGCATGCGGATATATGGTGACAACGGCTTCAAAATGAACGTAGTTTCATTTTGTGGCATGAGATTTACCCCCCCCCGTCGCCTAACTCGCTGACGCTCAATCAGTTAGCTGAATTTTACGAAGGAAGACATGATGACATCGAGGGCATGACGCCCGCCGGTGCCGGCGTCGTTGTGCCTTCTTGTGAAGCCCGAAACCTAACAGAGATCAACCAAATAAATAAATCAATTAAAAAATTTCACAACAAAATGAAAAAAACGACACTACTGAAAGCTTCAGTGCTTTCGGTGGCGATGGCATTGGGAATGCTGTCGCCAATGAGTGCGTCGGCGCAGCGCGATGATCTGCTGCGCGTTGACGACAGCTTCAACGGGCCCAGCTCGGTTGTCACATGGGCTATTGTAAACAACGGAATCGGACAGAGCGAGGCTCCACTCGGGAGCGGGCTGCTCGTCCTCGGTGCGGCTGGCGCGGGCTACGCCTTGGCACGCCGCCGTTCAAGGAAACAGAACAAGTCACACTTGAAGGGGGCGGCTGCGCTTCTCGCCTTGGCGGTGACGCTGTGCTTCACGCAGTGCAGGAAGGATGTTGACGCCGTCACCGGTGCGGTGACCAATGGTGTCCACATCACCCTGAGCGTTGACAACGGCTCGAAGGTGGTGGTTGACCCAACCAACAGCGGCGCAAACGACTACGCCACCGTGAAATGGGAAAACGGCGACATTATCTACGTGGGCAACAACGGCGCATACTGCGGATACCTGACGTATGACGGGTCGAAATTCGCCGGCACCATCACTCCCACGGCTGCCGACGATGCCGACTACCTGCATTTATACTTCATGGGGAACAAAACGCCCTCTGCGACGCCTGAGGCAAACACCACAACGACTTTTAATGTGAACATCACCGACCAGACGAGCAAGTACCCCGTGATATCGTATGGGCATTCTACTTATTTTTACAATTCAGACCAGGAAAATTACGAAGCCACATTGAATAACAAGTGTGCGATAGTGAAGTTCACCACCACCGACATTGATGCCGACATCACCGTCTCGGGGATGAAAAACACTGTGACGGTTGATTTTTCCAAAAACAACGGAGCCACTACGGGCGACCCTTACAGCTTCAGCAAGGCAGGGCAGGGCAACATAAAGTTGCATAAGGAGTCGGAGTCGAACACCGAGCGTTGGGCCATACTACTGCCGCAGGCTGCGGTGGCCGACGCCAAGGCTAACGCCACGGGCTATACCAGCAGCACGGATGTGAATGTACCGGCCATTGATGCAAACGGGTACTACACCAATGAAGGTGCCGGTTACACTGTGGCACTTACCAGTACCTTGCCGACCGGTGCCCTTGCCGGTGTGTTCACCATCAATAGTAATGGCGACCAAGTGAGGTTCTCCAAAGGCAACCTGCAGGCAACCTATAACGGCAGTGCATGGAGCTGGGCTTTCGCCACCAACCAGTACGACTATATCGGCAACGCCGAGGGAAACACCAAGGTGACTGACGCGAGTCCATTCGTATCAGGCTACAGCGGATCTACAACCACCGTCGATCTTTTCGGCTGGGTGGGTGCTTCCTCCACTTGGGATGGCGTGAATCAATACGGTATTACAAGTTCTACGGCAACCAACAATACTAATGGCTATGGAACCGGTTCTACTGAAAGCCTGAAGCAAGACTGGGGTCACAACGCGATTTCCAACGGCGGCAACGCCGCCGACACCTGGCGGACGCTGACGAGTGCCGAGTGGGTTTGGATATTGGGTCCGAGCAGCGGCGCTAATCCCGGGACGAACTGCCGCAGCACCGAAACTGTGAATAGTACAGAAAATGCGAGGTTCACGTATGCGACCATTAACAGCACGTATAAAGGGATGATCATCTTCCCTGACGGCTACAGCGGCGGGACGCCCGATGGTGTCACTTGGGGTGACATAAATAATTATAGCAATTACACTACGACATGTACCACTGCGGGCTGGTCTTCGTTGGAGGGTGCTGGATGCGTGTTCCTGCCCGCGGCGGGCTACCGGGG
>FLNY01003119.1_pt1 | contig 49642 bp, 30 predicted proteins | sample 1140381 | NCBI WGS metagenome assembly FLNY01 (sample SAMEA3878172, study PRJEB12797) | bioreactor metagenome | biome: Moose rumen | place: Sweden | collected 2011-10
GCCAGAAGCTCGTGCTGATGGCTCCGACCGGCAGGGCCGCCAAGGTGTTCTCGCTTTATTCGGGGGAGCTGGCTTACACGATTCATCGTCGCATCTATCGGCAACAGACGGCTGGCGATCTCTCGGCATTCCGGCTGAATGATAATCTCCACACGGACACGCTGTTCATTGTCGACGAGGCTTCGATGGTGTCGCATGCCTCGACGGGTGACATGTTTGGTTCAGGTGACTTGCTCGACGACCTGATTAGCTATGTCTATCAAGGGCACAATTGCCGGCTGATGCTCATCGGCGACGGTGCTCAGTTGCCCCCCGTCGGCGAGGAAGAAGCTCCGGCACTGATGGGCGGTGTGCTCCGACAATATGGGCTGACGGTTTATGAGGCTGACTTGAACGAGGTGTTACGTCAGAGCCAAGAGTCGGGCATCCTATATAATGCGACATTGGTAAGACGGATCATTACGCACGACAATATGACTCAGTTGCCACGACTGAAACTCCAGGGCTTTACGGACATCAGTGTTGTCACGGGCGAAGAACTCATTGAACGATTGGCCGGCAGCTTTAGTCGTGTAGGGCAAGACGAGACGGTCGTCGTCTGTCGTTCGAACAAACGTGCCAACATTTACAATCAAGGCATCCGGAACACTGTGCTTGACCGCGAGGAACTTTTGTCGCGTGGCGACCAACTGATGGTGGTGAAAAACAACTACTTCTGGGCTCCGAAGAAAGATATTCCTTTCCTTGCCAACGGTGACCGTTGCGTGGTCTATAAGGTCAGGAATGAGGAGGAACTCTACGGTTTCCACTTTGCCGACGTAACCCTGCAATTCCCTGATTACGACGATTATGAATTGACAGCCAAGGTGATACTCGACACGCTGACGACTGAGGCGCCCGCACTGAAGCGCGAACAGCAAGAGCAGTTATATAATAATGTATTGGAGGATTATGCCGACGTGCCTTTGAAGTCCGACCGTCTGAAAGCATTGAAGGGCGATGCCTACTACAACGCCCTTCAAGTAAAGTATGCCTATGCCGTCACTTGTCACAAAGCTCAAGGCGGTCAATGGGCTCACGTCTATATCGACCAAGGTTACATGACCGACGAAATGTTGACCGCCGACTATATCCATTGGCTCTACACAGCATTGACGCGATCAACAGAGCATGTGTACCTGGTCAACTGGCCTGAGGTGCAAGTATTATTACCTTAGTACGTCATCTTCGGCTCGAGTTCCTTGGCCTGGTCAATCATCTTCTGAATTTCGACGACAGCAGGAACACGTCCGCAAATATGATACTGCTCGTTGACTTCCTCAAGCTTTGGCTGCAGATTCTCTGCCACGCGATGACGGAATTCCTTCACAGTGTCGACGCCAGCCTTCTCGAGCAGTTCTGAGAACTGAGGTCCAACGCCATTGATACGGAAGAGATCAGCATGGTTCGTCCAGCGAAGAATCAGCTTCTCGCTGATGCCAGTGGCTTCGGCCAGTTCCTTGCGTCCCTTGGGGGCTGCACACTTGTCGAGCAGTTCGCTCACCTTGTTGATACCTGCGGCAATGAGCTTCTCAGCGTACACATCACCAACACCTTCGATGTCAATAATCTTGTAATCCATAACGTTTGGTTTTTAGTTGTAAAATAAAAGGTCTTATGTTCTGAGAGCAAATTTACATCAATTTGTCGGACTAACCAAATAATTTAATAATTATTAAAGACTAATTATCAAATTTTTTGTGTACTTTTGCGCTCCGTTATGGATATGATACGTTTTGTAAAGGATTGGACGCTGCCTGTTTCGATGTCACTGGGCACGTTACTCTATCTCGTGTTCGCTTTTGTGTCGGCACTTGATGGTGCGGCCATGTTCTTTTCGCCCATCTTCGAGGTCATTCTGCCGCTGTTCATGTTTCTCATCCTTTTCGTCACTTTCTGCAAGGTCGATTTCCATGCTTTGCGGCCCGTCATGTGGCATCTGTGGGTGAGTGTTTTCAATGTCCTGCTTGTGGCCATTAGTATGGGAGTCATACTGTCATTCCGGCTGCAAGGCGACAGCCTCGTGCTGATGGAGGCCCTCCTGATGTGTATCATCTCACCATGCGCTACGGCCGCGGCTGTAGTAACTCAGAAGTTAGGCGGTTCTCTTGAGCAGACGACAACCTACACTTTCCTTTCTAATTTTCTGACAGTGCTGCTGGTGCCCATCTGCTTCCCTATGATTGAGAAGTCGGCTCACATCACCTTTTGGGAGGCATTCCTGCAGATATTCTACGAAGTCCTGATGGTGCTCGTCGTGCCTATGGCTTTGGCTTACGTTGTGAAGCACTACATGCATCGTTTGCACCGCTGGATCATCTCTGTGCGCGACCTTAGCTATTATATGTGGGGATGCTCGCTTATGATTGTCACAGGCACGACGGTCAAGAACATTGTCCATGCACAGACCACAGTCGTCTTGTTGCTCAGTATCGCTCTGCTGGGTCTTGTGCTTTGCGTGGTGCAATTTGCCGTTGGGCGCTTCATCGGTCACTACTTCAACCGAACGCAGGAAGCCGGCCAGGCACTTGGACAGAAAAATACAGCCTTCGCCATCTGGATAGCCTATACTTATCTGAACCCGCTTTCGTCCGTGGGCCCAGGGTGCTATATATTATGGCAAAACATCATCAATTCAATTGAGATTTGGCAGAAGCGGAAGTCAGAAGCTGTCGCATGATGCGAGCAGCGTTCTGCGGAGCCTTCTCGTCGCCCAGCTGGTGCTTAACTTCCTCATAGCCTTCGAGCATCTGATCTCGGGCGGTACCACTTAGAATCTTCTCAAGCTCGCTGCGGATATTGGCAATGGTGAATGTGTCAGCCACAAGTTCGCGAACCACCTCGCGGTCAGCAATAAGGTTGACAAGCGAAATGTATTTTACCTTTAGGATTTTCTTTCTCAGATAACCGATAAGACGGGGCAGGGGAGTCTCGTAGCAAACGACCTGTGGCACACCGAAAAGAGCCGTCTCGAGGGTGGCTGTGCCGCTGGTGACAAGAGCGGCATGGGCTTTGGAGAGCAGGTCGTATGTTCGGTTCTTAATCAGTTGAACATCAGTTTTTTCAATGAATTTGTTGTAGTATTCATCATCGATGCTTGGGGCTCCGGCTAATATCAAGTCGTAATCAGCCGCGAGGTGCTTTGTTGCCTCAATCATGGCGGGCAGGTTGTCCTTGATTTCCTGTCGTCGGGACCCGGCCAACAAGGCGATGACGGGACGGGAACTATGCGCAGTTTCTGTATTCGTAACTTTATATTCAGCGACCTCGTCAGCTGTAGGATTGCCGACGTAATGAATAGGATAGTGGTGCTTGCCCTCGAAGAAATTGACTTCAAACGGAAATATAGAAAACAGTTCGTCGACGTCGCGCTTGATGCTTTTGATGCGATATTCCTTCCAGGCCCATATCTTCGGCGAAATATAATAATAAACGGGGCAGATGTTGTGGCGGTGAACATGTTTGGCGATGCTGAGGTTGAAACCGGGGTAGTCGACTAGTATGACCACGTCAGGCCGCCAAGCCTCAACGTCCTGCTTGCATCGGCTCATGTTGCTCATAATGGTGGGCAGGTGGAGCAGCACTGGCACGAATCCCATGTAGGCAAGTTCACGATAATGACGGACTAGTGAGCCTCCCTCAGTCTGCATCAGGTCGCCCCCGATGCAACGGAACTCTGCATCAGGGTCTTCTGTCCTCAGAGCCTTCATCAGTCGCGAGGCATGGAGGTCGCCACTGGCCTCGCCGGCTATCAGATAATATTTCATGTTCTTATTGTTCCCAGTCTTTCATCTGTCGCAAAGCCTCATACGCCGTTACGTCAACCGTCGTGGGAGTGATGGCGACGTAGCCATGCCGCAGTGCCCAGTTGTCAGTGTCATCGCTTTCGGGTTCGTCGTTTTGGTAAGTTCCCACCATCCAGTAGTAGTCGTAGCCGCGCGGGTGGTGACACTGACGTATTTCATTGACCCATGAGGCATTAGCCATACGGCACACCTTGACGCCTTTGAATGATTCGGCCAGAGGGAAGTTGATGTTCAGGCACACTCCTTCGGGCAGTTTTTCCTCAAGCACACGGCGGGTGAAGTCCACGATGTATGGGCGGAGAGGTTCGAAGTCGGCTTCAGCGCGATGGTCACAGATGGAATATGCCACCGACGGGATTCGCTTCATACAGCCCTCCATCGTAACACCCATCGTTCCACTGTAGTGGGAATTTACTGAGGCATTGTCGCCATGATTGATGCCTCCGATGACCATATCGGGCCGACGATTGAGAATTTCAGAAAGAGCCATTTTCACGCAGTCGACTGGCGTACCGTTGCAAGACCATATCTCCACTCCCTCCCGCTTTTGACGAAGTGTGAGCAGCAAAGGAGTAGTGGCTGAAAATGCGCATGAGAAGCCCGACCGCGGCCCTTCGGGTGCACAAACCACAATGTCGGCCAGAGGGCTCAACATGTCGACAAGGCTGTTGATGCCTCGTGCCTCGTAGCCGTCGTCGTTAGAAATGAGTATGAGTGGTCTATTCTGTTCTGTCATATACGTTTGATTCGCAAATTTGGGTGCAAAATTACTAAAAAGAGCTCAAAACGCCAAATTATTTGTGTGATTTAAACATTGAAACGGAAAGGTGCTGCCGAAAAAGAAGCGGTACTTCTTTGGCAACGAAGCGGTACTTCCCTGGCAACGAAGCGGTACTTATCTGGCAGCGAAGCGGTACTTCTCTAACAAAGAAGCGGTACTTCTTCAATTTCATTTCTTGTGGCTGGACGTGAGCTACGTCAATATATGGTGTGCAAAAATACTTAAAATGTATGCTGAATGGTGGTGTTTATGATTTTTTTTTCGTAACTTTGCATCCTAATTCACAAAAGGAGAAAAAGATTGAAATGGGAAAAATCATAGCATTAGCCAATCAGAAGGGAGGAGTCGGGAAAACCACCACGACCATCAATCTGGCTGCATCGCTGGCAACGCTTGAGAAAAAGGTGCTTGTGGTCGACGCTGACCCTCAGGCCAACGCTTCGAGTGGACTTGGCGTAGACATTAAAGAGGTGGAGTGCTCGCTGTATGAGTGCATCACCAACCACACCGACGTACGTGATGCCATCTATATGACAGACATTGACGGACTTGAAATCGTCCCGAGTCATATTGACCTGGTGGGCGCAGAGATTGAGATGCTTAATATTGAAAATCGTGAGCGCGTGGTGAAGCGGTTGCTCGACCCCGTTCGTGACGAATACGACTATATACTCATCGACTGTTCGCCCTCGCTGGGACTCATCACCGTCAATGCGCTGACAGCGGCCGACTCGGTCATCATCCCTGTGCAGTGTGAATACTTCGCACTTGAAGGCATTTCAAAACTGCTGAATACCATCAAGATTATCAAGTCGCGGCTCAACCCGAAACTCGAAATCGAAGGTTTCCTGCTGACGATGTACGACTCACGTCTTCGTCTGGCTAACCAGATTTACGATGAGGTGAAACGTCATTTCCAGGAACTCGTGTTCAAGACCGTTATTCAGCGTAACGTGAAACTCTCGGAAAGCCCCTCGCACGGTCTGCCCGTCATCCTCTATGATGCCGACTCAACCGGTTCAAAGAATCATCTTGCATTGGCAAAGGAAATTATCAGTAAAAATCAGAAATAATGGCTGTTAGGAAGAAATACGACAAGGGCGTGCTGGGGCGCGGTCTCGATGATATAGGCAGTGGACGCGGACTTGATGCGCTGATTGACACCACAGATGTGAGGACTCAGGGATCATCGAACCTCAACGAGATTCCAATTGAACAGATTGAACCAAATCCTGACCAACCGCGGCGCGAGTTCGACGAGACGGCCATGCAGGAACTGGCTGCCAGCATCCAGAACATGGGCATCATTGCACCAATCACGTTGCGTCAGGTGGCCCCTGACCGCTATCAGATTATTGCTGGTGAACGCCGTTGGAGGGCTTCACAGTTGGCTGGCTTGAAGTCAATACCCGCCTATATCCGTACGGCTGATGACGAGAGCGTCATGGAGCTGGCTTTGGTCGAGAATATCCAGCGAGAGGATCTCAATGCCATCGAGATAGCTCTGGCTTATGAACATCTGGCCGAAACGAGCGGCATGACTCAGGAAAAGATTTCAGAGCGAGTGGGCAAGAGCCGCACGGCCGTGACCAACTACATGCGACTGCTGAAACTGCCTGCTCAGATTCAGATGGCTCTGAAGAATCGCGAGATTGACATGGGGCATGCCCGGGCACTGTTGGCCCTTGATTCGCCCTCGATGCAACTGAAGCTGTTCCGCGATGTGCTGAAGAATCAGTATTCGGTGCGTAAGGTTGAGGAAATGGTGCAGCTGCTGAAAAATGGTGAGGATGTGCAGGGCGTTCGGAAGAAAATCGCCACCAAGGCTCAGCTGCCTAAGGAGTTCGATGCGATGAAGAAGCGCCTTAGCAGCCGCTTGAATGCAAAAGTGCAATTGTCATTTCTGGCAAACGGACGTGGCAAGATCAGCATTCCTTTCACCAATCAGGAAGATCTGGCACGCATCTTAAACGCTATTGAGGGGCAAAACCAATGAAACGCTGGGGAGTCCGACTGTTTTTCCTCGTAGTGCTCGCGTCGGGGTGGGGTGATGCTTCTGCTCAGACAGAGGTGTCTGACTCTATTGTCATGATGCTCGACTCGATGTATCAGGCATTACCTGCAGATACTACCTTCGTCGTCGACGAGGAAAATGGCGGAGTCTTGAAAGGTTTGGAGCTGACGCAGCGAAAGCCGACACATGATTGGTCGACTTGGCGCCCTGACCCGCAACGCGCTTTGTGGCTGGCGATGGTCATTCCCGGAGGTGGGCAGATTTATAACCGGAAATACTGGAAACTGCCCATTGTCTATGGGGGATTCGTCGGCTGCATCTATGCGATGAATTGGAATAACATGATGTACAAGGACTATGCCCAGGCTTATCTTGACATCATGGACGACGACCCAACCACGCAGAGCTACAATAAATTTCTGCATCTGGGCCGTCAGATTGACTCCTCAAACGAGGAGCGCTATAAGACCATCTTCAAGAAACGTAAGGATCGTTTCCGCCGTTGGCGCGATCTGAGTTTCTTCGTCATGGTCGGGGTCTACGCCATTTCGGTGATTGACGCCTATGTTGACGCCGAGTTGTCTGAGTTTGATCTCTCGAAAGATCTCTCACTCAAGGTGCGACCCACGGTGATGCCGTCCGGTCCGGGCGTCATCAGTAACAATCCGCTGTATGCAACGTCGGTAGGCATGAATTGCAGCTTGAATTTTTAACTTATTACGATGATTAAGAAAACAACAATCCTATTAGCCTGTATGACCTTTAGCCTCAGTTCAATCCAAGCCCAGGTGGAGGTCGACGACGATGAAATTATTGTGACTGATGAGGATGGTGAAGTTGAGCAGATTGACTTCCCCGAGGCGATGGATGTCAACCCTGACAGCCTGTTGAGCCTCTATTCATCACAGGCCTATCTGCAGACAGATACAGACTGCCGGATGACTGACGAAAACCCAGAGTATGAGCGGGATGTCTATATTGACCGCCTTCAGCGCATGCCGACCATCATGGAGATGCCTTACAATGATGTTGTCCGTGCCTGCATCGACCGCTACACCGGCCGTCTTCGCCGTTCGGTCAGCATTATGCTCGGAGCTTCTAATTTCTATATGCCAATCTTCGAGGAGGCTCTTGAAGCCTATCAGCTGCCATTGGAACTGAAGTATCTGCCCATAATTGAGTCGGCCCTCAATCCGACGGCAGTCTCACGTGCAGGTGCAACGGGGCTTTGGCAGTTTATGCTCACAACAGGAAAGCAGTATGGGCTTGAAGTCAACAACTACATTGATGAGCGCCGCGACCCCGTCAAGTCGAGTTATGCTGCAGCACGCTACCTGCGCGACCTTTATAAGATATTCGGCGACTGGAATCTCGTCATTGCAGCTTACAACTGTGGCCCTGAGAACATCAACAAGGCCATCCATCGTGCTGGTGGCGAGCGTGATTACTGGCGCATCTATCCCTATCTGCCTCAGGAGACACGAGGCTACGTTCCGGCCTTCATCGCAGCCAATTATGTGATGAATTATTATTGCGAACACAACATTTGCCCGATGCGGTCGGATTTGCCTGCAAAGACCGATACGGTGGTTATCAACCGCAATGTCACCTTCGGCAATATAGCCCGCATCTGCAATCTCGACATGCAGATGATCCGTTCGCTCAATCCTGTCTACCGGCGTGATGTCGTGTCGGGTCTGTCGGCTCCTGCCACACTCCGTTTGCCCATTGCCGACGTCACTCGTTTCATCGACTTGCAGGATTCCATCTATGCAACCGATGTCGAACTGAAACGTGCCGAGGTTGCTGTCACTCAGCCTCCTGTCATTACGAAAAGCTCACGTTCCAAGTCCAGACGCAGTCGTGGAGCAAGCTATACAACGGTTCGCCGTGGTGACACGCTCTCAGCAATCGCCAGACGTAATGGCACTACCGTTGCCAAGCTGCGTAAGCTTAACGGCATTCGTGGCAACAACATCCAGTCGGGCAAGAAACTTAGGGTGAAATAATCACAATCGTGGAGGAGGGGATCACTATGAATATAGATGAAGAGCAAGTCAGACGTGAAGAAGCTGACGACAAGATGATAAACGACGCCTACGAGCGGCTTATCAGCGACTACCTTCAGTCGCGGCATCGTAAGAAGGTGGACATCATAACCAAGGCCTTCAACTTTGCACGTCAGGCCCATAAGGGCGTCCGGCGTCTTTCGGGTGAGCCATATATCATGCATCCTATTGCTGTGGCACAAATTGTGTGCAGTGAGATTGGATTGGGCTCAACCAGTATCTGCGCAGCCCTTCTTCACGATGTTGTAGAGGACACTGACTATACCGTCGAGGACATTGAGAATATGTTCGGTCCCAAGATTGCGCAAATTGTTGATGGGCTGACTAAGATTTCCGGCGGCATCTTTGGGGTTCAGGCCTCCGCCCAGGCCGAGAATTTCAAGAAGTTGCTTCTCACGATGAGCGAGGACATTCGTGTGATTCTGATTAAGATTGCCGACCGCCTTCACAATATGAGAACCCTGGAGTCGCAGCCAGCCAACAAGCAATATAAGATTGCGGGTGAAACGCTCTACCTCTATGCGCCGCTGGCTCATCGCTTGGGCCTATACAAGATAAAGTCAGAACTCGAGAACTTGAGTTTCCGCTTTGAACATCCGGATGACTATGCTGCCTTAGAGCGCAAACTGGCGCAGACGCAAGTGTCGCGTCATGAACTCTTCGACCAGTTCACGGCTCCTATTGAGGAGATGCTGCAGCGCATGGGCTTGAAGTATCAGATCCGTGAGCGCGTCAAGACACCTTATTCTATATGGAGCAAGATGCAGAATAAGCATGTCACGTTCGACGAGATTTACGACATCCTTGCTGTGCGCATCATCTTCACACCCACAAGTCGTGAAACCGAAGCCAAGGAGTGCTTTAACATTTACGTAGAGCTGAGCCAGATCTACAAGAGTCATCCCGACCGTCTGCGCGACTGGGTCAACCATCCTAAGGCCAATGGCTATCAGGCTCTTCATGTTACGCTGATGTCGAAACAGGGCCATTGGATTGAAGTTCAGATTCGCTCTGACCGCATGGATGAGATTGCCGAACAGGGTCTCGCGGCCCACTGGAAATATAAGGAGGGCGATGAGTACAGCGAAGACGAGAATGAACTCAACGAGTGGCTGCACACTATCAAGGAAATTCTTGACGACCCGCAGCCCGATGCTATGGACTTCCTCGATGCCATTAAGCTCAATCTCTTCGCCAGCGAGATATTCGTGTTTACGCCCAAGGGAGAGATTAAGACAATGCCTGCCGACTGCACGGTGCTCGACTTTGCCTTCTCTATCCACACGTTCCTTGGCAGCCATTGCATCGGTGCTAAGGTCAATCACAAACTCGTTCCGCTGAGCCATCGTCTCAACTCGGGCGACCAAGTGGAAATTCTCACGTCCAAGTCTCAACATGTGCAACCTTCGTGGATAAATTTTGCCTCAACAGCTAAGGCCAAGGCTAAGATTCAGGCCATCTTGAGACGTGAAAGCCGTGAGAAACAGAAGATAGGTGAAGAACTGTTCAACGAATGGCTCAATAAACATGGATATGAGCCATCCCTTTCATTGGCTGACCAGCTGGCCCATTTTCATGATGGTCAACGCCGTGAGGAGTTCTTCCAAGCCATCGGCGACCACGTCCTGACCCTCGGTGATGAAGACCTCGACGAATTGAAGGGCAAGAACAAGAAAAAGACTGACAATAGCAATAATTCCGGCGGAGGCTGGCGCAAGTACGTGCCCTTCGTGAAGGCAAAGAAAGCCGATGATGAAGCACAGCAGCCCGAACTGTTCATCGTTCCCGAGAAGTTCAACCGCAAGAAGCCTGTTTACATCACCGACGAAAACATCACGCAGTATCTGTTCTCGGATTGTTGCCATCCCATCCCCGGCGACGACGTGCTGGGCTATATTGACAATCAGAACCGCATCGTCATCCACAAACGTGCCTGCCCCGTGGCCAACAAGCTGAAGGCCAGCTACGGCAACCGCATCCTTGACGTGAAATGGGACATGCACAAGAAACTGTTCTTCGACGCCACCATCCGAATGTCGGGCATCGACCGCCGCGGCTTGGTCAACGACGTTACGCGCGTCATCTCAAATCAGTTGAACGTCGACATGCGCAAGATGATGTTCACCACTGAGGACGGCATCTTTGAAGGCAGCATTGACATCCGCGTCCACGACCGAGAGAATGTGCGCTCCATCATGAACAGTCTGAAGCAAGTGCAGGACCTGAAAGAAATCTCACAAGTATTATGAAAAAGCTACTGACCTTTATTCTTCTTTGTCTTAGTCTCGGTGCAAGTGCAGCCGGAAAGTATGATACCCCCGATACTCTTATCGTAGCCCGCGACGGGACGGGGCAGTTCCGCAATGTCGATGAGGCCATCGAGGTGTGTCGCGCTTTCATGGACTACCATAAGGTGATTTTCGTCAAACGAGGTGTCTACAAGGAAAAACTTGTTATTCCCCAGTGGCTGCAGAATGTGGAGATCTGCGGTGAAGATCGCGACGAGACAATCATCACCTGGGACGACCACGCCAACATCAAGACCTTTGAGCGTCCGAACGGTATGGGCACCTTCCGCACCTATACATTGAAAATTGAAGGCAGCGACATCACGCTGAAGAATATCACCATCGAGAACAACTCTGCTCGGCTGGGACAGGCCGTAGCCCTGCACACGGAAGGCGATCGTCTGACCTTCATCAACTGCCGCTTCCTCGGTCATCAGGATACGATCTATACCGGCAATGCCGGTTGCCGCCACTATTTTGACCATTGCTATATCGAGGGAACTACAGATTTCATCTTCGGCCCTTCGACGGCATGGTTTGAACAGTGCGACATCTATTGCAAGGCCAACAGCTATATCACGGCTGCTTCAACACCGGCAGACCAACCCTTTGGCTACATCTTTAACGCTTGCACCGTTCGCACGGCTCCCGAAGTCACTAGACTATATCTTGGCCGTCCTTGGCGTGACTACGGCTATACGCTTTTCATGCATTGTGAGTTGCCGGCAGCCGTCGTTCCCGAGGGTTGGCACCGTTGGGAACCTCAGCGCGAAAAAACTGCCCGCTACGCAGAGTTCGAGAATTCCGGCGAAGGGGCAGCTATTGAGAGGCGCGTATTCTGGAGCCGTCAGTTGACGAAGAAAGAGGCGCGTCAGATTACGATAGAAAAGGTCTTCCAGCGCGACAATGCCTGGAATCCTGTCGTCACTTCAAGTGAGCTTTAATCCACTCCATCTGACCATAATTAGTCGCGTCGCTGGTCCAGTGCTCATTGATGGGGGTAATGAGACTTTCCTTCGGTGCTGTGATTAGATTCCAGACAATGTAGCTCGTTGTGGGAGGACAGGTGTTGTCGTTATAACCCCATGTCATGTAGACCGGACACTTGATGCGACGGGCGAAGTTCACGACGTCGTAGTATGACAGCGTTTTCACCTTCTCGTCGGTCAGCATCTGATTCTGGTGGTTGAAGTGAGGATACCCTCCGGCCCTTCCGTCCAGATAGCCAGCCATGTCGCTCAGTGCGGGATGATTGGCCACACAGCAAGTGACACGCTGGTCGAGTGCTGCCGTGATGAGCGACAAAGCACCTCCCTGACTGCCACCCTGAACGGCAATGTTGCGCCCGTCCCATTCAGGCATCTGCGTCAAGTAGTCGATACATCTCACGCAAGCGGTATAAACATGGCGCATGTAGTAGTTGTCGCGGTTGTCAAGTCCGTTCTGCAGGTAGCCGTTCTCACCGCTGAAAGCGTTGCTGATGTCCTTGAACATCTCAGTTGAGAGCTCAGGGTGCAGGCCGTGAATTTCCATTTCCATTCTGATAAAGCCGTTCTTGGCATAGTAGAGGGCACGCATCGGCTCCTTGATCGTCTTGATGCCGGCACCCGGCGGACAGAGCACGATGGGGTAGTGACCCTCCTTGCGCGGTTTCGTCAGGTAGGCATAGACCCAGTGGTTGCTGTCGGTATGCATCTTTACGAGGAAGCATTCCGTCTCTTCAGTCTCATATTTCTCCACCCGTTCGCAAGTGGCGCTGAGGGGAGTCTTGCGGGCACCGTCAATCGTCTGTTGCCAGAAGGCGTCGAAGTCCGTCGGATTCTTGGTATATGGCTTTAGCTGTTCAGGCGCGAACCCCACCTTGACGTGGTGGGCATATTTCTTCCCGTTCAGTTCGGCAGTCAGTCGCAGGTCGAGGAATCCCGGCTTTTTCATCGTGCCCATATTGATGGTGGCCCGTCCGTTTTTGAGCATCACCTTGCCTTGATCCGAGGCGGGCATCATGTCGGGTCCTATCTCGTAGTTTACCTCAGTGTCCCTGGGTATGCCGTAGAGGCAGAAACTCACTTCCACTTGGGCCTTTTCGCCGGTCTTGTAGAGCCAGTCAGCATGATCGGGGATGGTGAGCCAGAGAGCATCACTGCGATAAGGATAGTTTTCGGCAACTGCTGCCACGCACATCAGTAGCAGACAGCACAAGGTCTTAATAGATTTCATGTGTTTGTCGCTTGTTTGATTCTTTTTAGTGCAGACCGTCAAGTTCGCGTTTCAGCAGCTGCAGTTCGTCGCGCACGCTGATGAGCCTCTGCAGCACATCGGACGTCTTATCGGCCCCGTCGCGGTTCTGGTTGATAATCTTCTTGGCGGCTGCCAGCTTGAAGCCGCGCACCTTCACCAGGTTGTAGATGAGCTGTATCTGCTCGATGTCTTTCTGCGAATACTGGCGCACGTTGTTGGGTCCTGATGTCTTAGGCTTCAGGTAGGGGAACTCCGTCTCCCAGTAACGCAGGGTGCTCTCGTTGAGGTTGAATCGTTCAGCCACCTCCTTGATGGAGTAGTAGAGCTTGAGGTTCTTGTTGAGGTTCAGTGCCATAATTTGATGATTTTGAGTGCAAAGATACAAATAAAATCTTAATTCTTAATTCATAATTCATAATTATTTTGTACCTTTGCAGCGATTTTTCGAAAGATAGTAAAGATAAGCATAAACATTATGATGACTGCAAAAGAAATTCGCGACTCGTTCAAGAACTTTTTCGAGTCGAAGCAGCATGCCATTGTGCCGTCGGCTCCAATGGTTGTGAAGGACGACCCGACGCTGATGTTCACCAACGCCGGCATGAATCAGTGGAAGGATATTATATTAGGTACGCGTGACCCTGAGCCGCGCCGTCGTGCCGACACGCAGAAGTGCCTGCGTGTCTCCGGTAAGCATAACGACCTTGAGGAGGTGGGCCACGACACCTACCATCACACGATGTTCGAAATGCTGGGCAATTGGTCGTTTGGCGACTACTTCAAGGAGGGCGCCATCGATATGGCCTGGGAATATCTGGTCGACGTGCTGAAGCTGAATCCTGCCGACCTCTACGTCACTGTGTTCGAGGGCTCACCCGAAGAAAACATCCCCCGCGACGACGAGGCTGCTCGCTACTGGGCCAAGCACATGCCCGAGGATCACATCATCAACGGCAACAAGCACGACAACTTCTGGGAAATGGGCGACACCGGTCCTTGCGGCCCCTGCTCCGAGATTCACGTTGACAGCCGCACTCCCGAGCAGCGTGCTGCTTCTGGCATCAGCGGTCGCGACCTGGTGAACAAGGACGACCCGCAAGTCATTGAGATCTGGAACCTCGTCTTCATGCAGTTCAACCGCAAGGCCGACGGTTCACTGGAAAAACTCCCCATGAATGTCATCGACACGGGCATGGGCTTCGAGCGTCTTGTCCGCATGCTGCAGGGCAAGCATTCCAACTACGACACTGATGTCTTCCAGCCCATCATTAAGGCTGAGGAACAGATCACGGGGCTGAAATATGAGGTCCCCCTTTCGTCCCCCGAGGGGGACACTATAGCCCCTTCCCTTAACAGCAATATTGTAGAAGTCCCCTCGGGGGCCGTAGGGGAGGCTTCGACAGATATGGTTTCCATCGCCATGCGCGTCTGTGCAGACCACCTGCGTGCCGTATCCTTCAGCATCGCCGACGGCCAGCTGCCCGGCAATGCCAAGGCCGGCTACGTCATCCGCCGCATCCTGCGCCGTGCCGTGCGTTATGCCTACACGTTCCTCGGTCAGAAAGAAGCCTTCCTCTACAAGCTTCTGCCCACGCTCGTCGAGGAGATGGGCGACGCCTTCCCCGAGCTCCGCGCCCAGCAGCAGCTCATTGCCCGCGTGATGAAGGAGGAGGAGGATTCCTTCCTGCGCACCCTCGACAAGGGCATCCAGTTGCTCGACAAGGCCATGGCTACGCTGAAGGCTGAGGGCAAGACCGAACTCGACGGTGTTCAGGCTTTCCGCCTGTTCGACACCTACGGCTTCCCCCTCGACCTGACAGAGCTCATCTGTCGCGAGAACGGCTTCACCGTCAACGAGGCTGAGTTCAATGTCGAGATGCAGAAGCAGAAGGATCGTGCCCGCAATGCCGCCGCAGTTGAAAATAGCGACTGGGTGGCCCCCTCGGGGGCCGTAGAGGGGGCTTCGCAAGTCTTCGTCGGCTACGACTACACCGAATACGAATGTTACATCCTCAGGTATCGCAAAGTCACGCAGAAGAAAAACGTGTTCTATGAACTCGTGCTCGACTACACACCGTTCTATGGCGAGATGGGCGGCCAGACGGGCGACCAGGGCGTGCTCGTCTCTGAGAACGAGACCATCGAGGTGATCGACACAAAGCGCGAGAACGGCCAGACGGTGCACATCGTCAAGCAGTTGCCTAAGGACCCGACGGCCCAGTTCATGGCTTGCGTCGACATCGACAAGCGCGAGGCTTCAGCTGCCAACCACACCGCCACCCACCTGCTCGACTATGCCTTGAAGCAAGTGCTCGGCGACCATGTCGAGCAGAAAGGCTCGCTCGTCAGCCCCGACACCCTGCGCTTCGACTTCTCTCACTTCCAGAAAGTCACCGACGAGGAGCTGCGTCAGGTTGAGCGCCTGGTCAACGACATGATCCGTCAGGACCTCCCCCTTGACGAGCACCGCGACACCCCCTTCGAGGAAGCAAAGAAGATGGGCGCCATAGCCCTCTTCGGCGAGAAGTACGGCGACCGCGTCCGCGTCGTCCGCTTCGGCCCCTCATGCGAGTTCTGCGGCGGCATCCATGCCCGTTCCACCGGTCGCATCGGCTTCTTCAAGATCATTTCTGAGAGCAGCGTGGCCGCCGGCGTGCGCCGCATCGAGGCCAAGACAGGTCGTGAGTGCGAAGACCTGATGTACGTCATGGAAGACCACCTGAAGGCTGTAAAGGCTTTCTTCAATAACGCCAAGGATCTTGAGGGCGTCATCCGCAAATATATTGACGAGCATGATCAGATGAAGCGCGAAATCGAGTCGTTCCAGGCTCAGGCCATCGAGCGCACCAAGGACTATCTGCTCACCGAGGTGCAGACCGTGAATGGCGTCAACGTCATCACCCGCGTCATCGACATTGCTCCCGACGCTGCCAAGGACCTCGTGTTCAAGCTCCGCGCTGCTGTTGCCGCACCCTTCCTCTGCGTCCTCGGCTCCCGTCATCAGGGCAAGCCCATGCTGTCCGTCATGATGAGCGACGACATGGTCAGCGACCGCGGTCTGAACGCAGGACAGATGGTCCGCGAGGCCGCCCGTCTCATCCAGGGAGGTGGTGGCGGTCAGCCCCACTATGCTCAGGCAGGCGGCAAGAACCCCGAAGGTCTCGCTGCAGCTGTCGACAAGGTCGTAGAACTGGCCAAGCTCTGACAATACATCAGCCTTTGGTGGCAACTTATATAACTAAAACCGATAGACTGCCCCGAAGCCTCGCTTTTTGCCAGTGTTCTCCAAAATGAAGGGATATTCACCTTTTTGAATGTAAATTAAGTCATCCAGCATCCATTTTTCCGAAATCACTATATTATGATTTTGGAAAAATGGATGCCGGATGGATAATATATTCAACTTTTCCTCTGTCGGTGGGAAAGTAGAATGGTTAGTCTTTCAGATTCCACTTGATGAAGTAGCCGTCGCTCAGGATGCTGGAGCGGACCTTCTGCTGCGTGGCGCCGCTGTACTTCGGGGCGATGCGGTTGGCCACCTCGTTGCGGACCGACGAAGCATCGCCGCGACCGACCTGCGACCAGCGTTCGCCAATTTTGCAGAGGTAGCTGTAGCTCTTGCCCTCGGCCACGTATTCTTTCAGGTACTCGTCGGCGATGGCCCAGTCGTACTGCTGGCGGCGCTCTGCCTCGGTGAGCGTATAGCCTTCGTCGGTGGGGCGGGGCAGGTCGTGCACCTCAGCGCGGGCTGCACCGACGATGCCGGCATTGGTGTTGCCTCCGCCGCCGTTGGGCAGCCACGATGAATAGAGCTCCGACCATCCTTCGGGCAGGGCGAACCCTTCGGCTCCGTAGTTGGGGAAACGGTTGGTCATGCCCAGGTTGAGGATGGTGTAGGCCTGATCCCAGTTGCCTAAATGGTTCTCGGCCTCAGCCAGGAGGAAGTGGATGTCGTGTCCGCGGAAGGTGACGATGATGGGCTGGATTTCGAAGATGTTGTCGCGCAGGTAGCGGAAACCACGTGGTGAGAGGGTGCGGTCGTAGAAGTAGTAGTACTTCGTGACGGCGTCCTCGCCGTTGATGGTATTGATGACCATGTGCTGCTGGGGGCCGCGTATGTCGTCGTCGCTATAGATGCTCTTGCCGTATTCAGAGGGGCGCAGGTAGTAAGCGTCGGCCGAGGGATAGGCGGGGCAGAGATATTGCACGAGGTGGTTGCGCTGCTGGTTGGCGTAGTCGTACATGATGCCGCTGATGAACTGATACTTGTTGGTGTTGTCGTTCACCTCCTCGTTGGCGAAGATCGAGAAGTATGGGAAATACTGGTCGCGGATGCCGGAGCCGAAGTCGAGGGTCATCTGCAGGATCGACTGCTTGTAGCGCCAGTCGGCGGGCATGTCGCCGTCGGCTGCCGTGGGGTCGTCGCCGAAGTTGAGCAGGGCCAATGAGGGTGTGCTTGCCTTGGCGGCGGTATGGAAGTCGTAGAGGTACTGCAGCAGGGCGTCGCGCACCCACAGCCAGTCGGCCTGTGCTGCCTCCTCACTGAGGTAGTTGCAGTGCCACGAGACGAGTTCGGCGCGGAGCAGCAGTGCTGGCGGCGTCAGGTATTGCCAGCGGATGTAGGCTTGCTGGTTGAGCGTCTCGGAGTCGAGCCAGGTGTACCACTGCATGGTAAGGTCGGCGGGGATGTGGAGGCCGTCGATATCGATGCCCTGGTCGAGGAGCTGGATGCACTTTTCGGTGAGCAGCTTCATGTCGCACTTGGTGAAGACAGAGGCGTCGCTGAGGTCCTTCATCTCGGTCAGGGGGTCGTCGAACCAGTAGGCCTCGCCGTAGATGCGGCCTAGCATGTAGTAGGCCCACACCTTGATGCGGATGGCCGAGCTGACGAGTGCCTGGAAGTTGGTCTCGGTCTGCTCGCTCATGCCGCCCACGTTGCGGTGATACTCCTGCATCTTGTGGAAGTAGTCGTTGCAGGCGATGATGATGGCATAGTAACAGGTAGGGTCGGCATACTCGTTGCCGTCGGTGGGCTCGTAGTTGTAGATGTCCTTCAGGGCGTTGGGAGCCTGCGGTGTCGTCTCGAGCAGGTTGGCGCGGGTGTCGGTCAGCCAGATGGCCTGTTCGCCGGCTTCCTGCATGCGGTTCATGATGCCGAGCATGCCCTTGTAGATCTCGTCCTCCTTGTCGATGTAGTCCTTCTCGTTGATGATGTTGTCAGGATTGGTGTCGAAGAAGTCGGAGCAGGAGCACATGACTCCGCAGACAAACAACCCACCCCCAACCCCTTCCCAGGGGAGGGGGGCTGATATAGTCAGGAGGCAGAGAAGGGCTTGTCTTATTCTCGTGATAATCATATTATTATGTTTCATCTTATCATTTCTTTAATGTTATATATTCTATCCAACCTTCCCTCCCTTGGGAAGGGGCAGGGAGTGGGTCTTAGAAGTTCAGGTTGAACCCGACCTTGACGGTGACGGGCAGGGCAGCCTTGGCATAGTCAAAGCCGCGCAGGCGCTCGTCGTAGCTGTAGGCAAACTCAGGATCGCTGCCCAGATAGCGGGTGAGCGTCCAGAGGTTCTCGGCTGCAACGAAGACGGTGCCGCTGCGCACGAAGTCGAAGAGCTTGTCGAACTGGTAGGTGAGCTTCAGCGAGCGGAGCTTCAAGTAGTCGCCGTCCTCAATCCAGCGGTCGCTGAAGTCGTTGTTGCCCATCGGGTCGCCATAGTTGGCGCGGGGAATGCTTGTAAGCTGACCCTCGACCTGCCAGCGGTCAATGACGGCGGTCGATTGGTTGTAGAACTTATCCATCGACTCCACCTGTCGGCGTGTGGCGTTGTAGAGGTGGGCACCGAAGGTGTAGCCGAAGTTGGCGTCGAGCGACAAGCGACGGTAGCGTAGCATCAGGTTGATGCCGCCAAAGACAGAGGGCATGGAACTGCCGAGCGACGTCTTGTCGTAGTCGTTGATGACGCCGTCGGGCGTACCGTTGGGACCACTGATGTCGACAAAGCGCACGTCGCCAGCCTCGTAGGCCTCGCCACTGCTGTTGACCAGTCCGCTCTGCCGGGCCTCGGCAGTGGTGGCGTAGATGCCGTTGGTCAGGTAGCCATAGAACTGATAGGGCGTGCGGCCGACAGCCATCAGCATCTGGGCGTCGTCGTTGTTGTAGCCCGTGTAGCGGATGACGGAGCGCTCGTCGCCGCCGAGCGACTTGATGGTGCTCTTGAGGTTGGTGACGTTGGCGGCCACGACGAGGTCGAAGTCGCGGGTGTGGATGGGATTGGCGCGGAAGGCCAGCTCAAGGCCGTGGCCGTTGATCTTACCCGTGTTGTCGTAGAACAGGTTGGTGCCGTAGACCGACGAGATGTCGCGGCTGAGCAGCAGGTCGTAAGCCTGATTGGCATAGACGGCCGCACTGACGTCAAGGCGCCCGTCGAGCATCTGTGCGTCGAGGCCGAAGTCTATCTGGCGCTTCTTCTCCCAGGTCAGCTTCGTGTTGGGCACGTTTGACCGGACGATGGCGCCGATGTTGAAGAAGTTGGAGCTGACGTAGTAGTTCTTGCCGTAGTTGCTCGAGAAACGGCTGTTGCCGCTCATGCTGGCCTCGAGCGTGAAGTTGAGCTGGTTGAAGCTTGAGGGCAGCCATCCCGTGTTGACAGCCATGAAGGTGATGCCGGCCGCAGGGAAGAATCCGAAGCGGGCCGCGTCGGCACCGGTCACGCTGGTACCGTCGATGGTCAGTCCGAGTGTTCCCTTGACAAGTTTGTTGTAGACATAGTCGCCGTGGAGAGCCAGCCCCATGTAGTTCCAGTCGACATTACTGCCGCCCGTCTGCTTCTCGGTGTCGGTGGCATCGAGGGTCTTGAAGAAGTCGTTGGCCGTGTTGTAGCCCTCAGAGACGTCGTACTCCATGCTGCGAGTCATCACACGGGCCATGGCCGTGCCCTTGAACTCGTGCAGTCTGTTGTACGTGCGATTGTACCGGGCTGAGAGCGAATAGTTGTTGACCGACTGGCGGATGACGCCCTCGGCCACCTTGTTGAGACCCGTGCCGTAGACTTGCGGCATAATGGCCCGGTCAGTGACGCCAGGGATGAACATCGTCTCTTCAGTGTAGTTGTAGTAGAGGTTGACGAGGGCCGAAAGGGTCAGGAAGTCGTTCCATTTGTAGTTCAGACCGAGCCCGGCATTGGCGTCGTAGATTTTGTCGCCGCCCTCGCTGGTCTTAACAATGGCCAGCGGGTTGCTCACATTGTCGTAGGGCAGGGTGGGGATGGCGCTGACATTCCAGCCATCGTAGTGGGCGAAGGTCTTCAGTAACGAACCGTCCTCCTGCTTGGCATAGGCATTGAGCAGAGGCATGTTGTGATAGGCAGCCAGGATGGGGTTGGTCTCCATCTGCATGCCGGTGTTGAGCAGGTCGCTGGTGATGTAGGAGAGGCCCACGTTGGCCGTGATGTCGACCTTGCGGCTGACCATCACGTCGCTCGAGATGAGTGTATGGTAGCGGTTGGTGGATGTGCCGCGGAGGGTTCCCGTGTTGTTGGTGTAGCCGAACGAGATGTTATACTTGGCAATCTCGTCTCCTCCTTCCACGCGGAAGATGTTCTCCGTCATGAAGCCCTTGCGCTGGATCTCCTTCATCCAGTTGGTGTTCTCATTAAAAAGGTAGTTGTACATGTTCTGGCCGTTCTGCAGGAAGGGGTAGTCGTCGGTCAGCGAGGCCATGGTGGGATAGGCCGTCATGCCGAGGTCGGTCAGGTAGTTACGGTACTGCGTGGCGTTCATCATGGGCATGGCCGAGTTCTTCAGGTTGAAGCCATACTGTCCGCTGAACGAGATGCGCGTGTCGAGGTTGTCGCTGGTGGCCTGCTGCGTCTCAATCATGATGACGCCGTTAGACCCCATCGAACCGTAGATGGCGGCATCGGCACCCTTGAGTACGGTGACGCTGCGGATGTCGCGGGGCGAATAGCCAAAGAGCATGTCGCGCGAATAGCCGTTGACGACGCCCGAGATGTCCTGGTTGCCAAGATAGGGCACGCCGTTGATGACGATGAGGGGGTTGTTCTCAGCCACAAACGAGTGGATGCCTCGAAGGTTTATGTAGGTGCCTTCACCGGGCATGCCGCTCTTCTCGACAACCTGAAGACCGGACAGTTGGTCGCGGGTGGCGGCTCCAAGCGAGAGCTTGCAGCTGTAGTCCTTATTCTCGACACCGACGGTCAGCACCGACTTGGCCTCACGGGACAGGGAGGTGTAGGGCGTCTCGACCCTGCCGTTGTAGAGTGGCTCTGACTCGGGGGTGAGCACAATCTGGAACGCGTTTTCATGCTGTTTGCGCTGAAGGAGGCGCAGGGGCAGCGACTTGGTGTAGAATCTCTCGGCCTGAATGCTGACGAGAGCGTCCTCATCGGGCGTCGCCAGAGTAAACACACCTTTTTCGTCAGTCAGAACGGAAGTGCTCTCGCCGAGGATGGAGACGATGGCACCGCTGACAGGCTCGCCGTCGACACCCTTGACAACCGAGTTGAGGATATGATTCTGTGCATTGGCAGCAGCACAAAGGCCCAGAGCTGCCAGGATGATATAGAGTCTTTTCATCTTTCGCATGGCTTAGTAGTTGTTATGAGTTGGGCGCAGGCACCAGTGATACATCATGAGCTGTGTCTTGTTGTTCTTCGTGCGGCCTTGACTGGCATCCCAGGCGCGGGCTTCGTCGAACGAGTCGAGCGTGATATGGAAGTTGCCGTTCTGCTTCAGATTGACGATGCCCATGGTGTAGCCGTCGGTGTCGTAGGCACTGGCGTTCTCATTGATCTCAATCCAGTCGTTGGGGTCATAGCCCTCGGGGTAGCCTGTCTCCCAGATGCCGTAGTGGGGGATGTCGCTTGCGCCGCTGCGGTCGAAGTGGTAGTTGGCTCCGTGGGCGTTCATGGCAAGGTCCTTGACGACGAGTTCGCCGTTGAAGTAGATGTCGAGTGTATAGGACAGACTGTGGACGAAGCCCATGCGCAGATAATACTCACCGGCGGGCAGGTTGCACTCCAGGACACTGGAGGGATTGCCGCGCTGGTCGTAGGTGCACACCAAACCGTCGTAGTCCAGTCGGCAGTGCAGGTTGTCGGTGACAGCTTCCTCGTCGGGGATGGCTGTCAGCACGTGGTAGTAGATGGTGGGCAGCGTGGCCGAAAGGAAGAACTCACCCTGTGCATCGTAGATGATGTCGGGGTTGGTCCAGTGGCTCCAGCGGAAATACTGGGCGCGTTCGCTCTCATCCAGCTCGCTCCAAACCTCATAGAAGCGCGACTTGATGCGGTAGATGATGACGTGGTTGGGAATCTTGAAGTTTGTCGTGAAGTAGGCGGCACCATTGCTCAGGTTCACCCTGCGGCTGACGTCGACGGTCTGCACTGACGGGCGCCACCAAGCTGCTTCCTCCTTGTCGTAGGTCGTGATGTCAGCCTGTCGGTCGATGTTCATCAGGTAGCCGTCGGCACACTGGAAGTCCTCGGCATTGGCGGCCACATCGGCATCGCTGAGCAGACGGTTGACAAAGCAAGCTTCGACAATCCACTTCTCAAACTTCTCGAGGTCGGCATCAGTGGCTTCGCGGTTCAGCCAGACAGGAATGCTGTCGAGGGCGCTCTGTAGGGACAGGTCGATCTGGTCGTTCGTTGGGATGAACATGGTGGTCATGTAGCTCTCATCATGCATGTTCCAATACTCGATGCCATCGGCTGTGTAGCGGTCCATCAGTGTGTTGCGGGTATAGAAGATGGAGTCGTAGACGGTCTGGCCGGCTTCGTTGACGCCGATGACTGCACTGTGCTCACGGTCGAAGAAGCGCTCCTCGAACTTGCCGACTATCTCCTTGAAGCGGGAGTAGTCGTCGCCAAGCTGCAGGAAGTAGTCGTAGACGGAACTGCGAATGGGCAACACACCACTTATATAATATATGTAGCCGTTCGAGGTGCGCACAACCTTCAGGATGCTGTAGTCGTCGAGACGCTGCGAGGCTCCCTCGCCGTAGACCCACACGTTCTTGCCCGAGCGGGTGTGAATGCCGTAACCGTCGGTCAGCGTAGACGGAGCAATGCCCATATCGGCCACGCTATAGCGGGCAAACTGACGGCGGTCGGCAACTGTGGCACCATTGTTGAACACCGAGTTGTCGCACACGATGAAGGTGTACTCCTTGTCAGTAAAGGTGCTGTCGTAGATGCCTGCTTCCTGCAGAAGCGTGGAGAACTGGCTGACGTCGGCCGTCGACTTCATGTAGCTGACGATGTCGCCGCCGTAGATGGTCACTTCGTTAGAGGTCACTTCCTGACCTTCGAAGTGGTCATCCCAGTCGGAGCATCCTGCTACCATGAGGGTCAGCAGGGTCAGCACAGGTATGAATTGAAATATCTTTTTCATCTTTGTATGTTGTTTTAGTCGAGGGGAATAAATTCAAGATAATCGTACATCTGATGATACGTGGAACTGGTCTTGGCGTTGATGTCCATCATCGTGGCACGGAAGGTGTGGTTGCCCGACTCGGTGAACTCAATCGACTCAAACAGCGTCATGTCGACAGAGCCGTAGAGCACACGGTTGCGGGCGCTGATGACGTCGGCCAGACCTTTGTAGACATACAGATTCGCCACGCGGTCGTCGACCTCAAACTTCGTCAGGCTGCCCGACGAGAAATAGCTCTGAAGTGAAACGTCGGCGCAGTAGTGGAGCACGATCTTGTAGCGGCCGGCAATAATGGACGGAGTGGTGAACTGAATCCAGCCGGCATAGCCCAGGTTGAGCATCATGTAGTTGTACATGTAGGTGGCATAGCGGGCCGTCGACTGGTTGTTTGCGGCGGCATATTGCTCCTTGATGAACCCCACAACGGGGTACTGGCTGACGGAGGCGCGGGAGTCGGTGTTCTTATAGGTGAACGACGTGAGTGTGCCGTAATCACCATTACGACGGTCGTCGCTCAGGTCAATCTTGCGCTCCGCATTGGCCAGGGGATTGGAGAATACGAGACCATTTCCGTTAGCGGCGCCCCAGGCATTGACGAAAGCGATGATGTCGGCGGAATTCAGGAAGTCCCAGCGCACCGTGACGGGTTCGGGATGATAGACCGGCATGACGTCGTCGACCTTCTGGATATTGCCGTTGCGGGCGGCAATATTGCTGCGCAGGATGTGGATGGTCTTGTTGAGCGTCTTCTGGCCATCAAGGTCGTTGGTAATGATGGCCTGTCCGTCGAGCTTCGTCTCGAAGATGAGCGTCTGGCCTTCGGTCAGGAAGTCGAACAGTTCATCAGTGTCGTGCTCACGCAGCAGGAAGTGATACTGCAGGTAATGCGTGAGTGCCTGGTCGCCATTGGCTTCCTCACCATTGGAATGGCTGACGAGCCACGACTTCAGCGAGCTGACATCGCTGATGCCATTCTGACGATAGACGTTGTCAGGAACGGCGAAGCATGTGTAGTTGTAGTTGTTAACCACATAGCCGCCACCGACGACATAGGTCGTGTCGCGCACCTTGCTGGCGATGGAATCATACTGAGCCTCACGGATGGCTTGTGAGAAAATGGTGTACTCATCGTCGAGCTCCAGGCGCTCAATGATGGTCTCGGCCAGCGGCGTGATGACCGTGCCCATCGAGAAGATGACACCATTGGCACAAGTGACAGCCGTGAACTTGTCGAGGCGGGCTTGGTTGTTGATGAAGATGGAGTCAGCCACGAAGATATCGTCGGTGCGGTCGGCGTCGTCCACATCGGTGATGGTGTAGCCAAAAGCCAGCGTCAGGTACGACTCAAAGAGATTCTGCGTCGGGATGTAGGAATCTTTCTCAGCATAATCGTTGAGCATTGTCTCAGTAATTGACTGGTAGGGAATGATATGCGTCTGCACCACCGAGCGGGCATACTCAACGGGGATGTCCTCAATGCTGGCATAGTTGCGGTCGGCCATGAACGCTTTGATGGCTTTGTCAGTGGGGCAGAAGACGGTGGCCTCAGCTGATGCATCCTTCAGGGCATTGTAGTAATTGGCATGACTCAGTAGTTGCAGCCACAAGCCGTAGTTGCCGTCGCGCTCTAACACGTCAATGACCGACATCTCCGACTCGAGGTCAGTCGGCGTTACGAACATCTCGCCTTCATTCGGGTCTTCGCAGGCTGTCAGGCCGGCAAGAACCATTGATAAGCATAATAATATCTTTTTCATATTCCGTAGTGTTCGTTAGGGGGTTATAGATAGTAAGGATTTTGCACGAGCAACTGGTTCACTTTCACCTCACTGTCGTTGATGGGCAGATACCAGGCATTCTCGTCGTTGAGCACAGAGTTGATCCAGGCTTCGCTAGCCTCACCGTTATACTTCGTGACGTATTCGATGAGGAAGTCCTTCTTGAAGTTTACCACGCCGGAAGGGTCGGTGTAGCGACCTACGCGAAGCAGGTCGTACCAGGCCTTGCCCTCGCCGACAAATTCCATGAGGCGCTCGTAGAGGATGTAGTCGAGCAGCGATTTCAGGCTCGGCTCGTCGTAGATCTCGATGTCCTCAAGGTTGGTGCGGTTGCGAATCTCGTTGACCAGTGCGATGGCCACCTCATTGTCAGCCTGGTTGTTTCCTGCCTGACGCATGACGAGCGCCTCAGCCTTTAGCAGCATGATGTCTGCCACGCGATAGATGATGAAGTTGGGATCGTAGTAGGTTTCGGTGCGCTTGTCGGTCAGCGAAGTGCTGCCGCAATACTTCCAGACGTAGCCGGACGTGGCACCCTGATAAGTGGCGGCCGAGTTGCCTACGAAGTAACCACCGAACATGCTGCGCACAGCCATAGGGCCAGCGAGGTCGGGGTCGTTGTTGTACTGCTGGAGGATGGTACGATACTCGCTGTTGAAGTCTTGCAGCATCTGGCGCGACAGTTGGTAGAGCCGCTCGGCATGGACGTTGTCGAACAGTTTGGGCAGGTCGTTTGTCTGATAGGCCGTACCTTGCTTCTTCTCATGGCTCCACTGCACCTCATAGATGCTCTCGTTCGAATTGCCGGGATTGAAGATGGAGAACCAGCTGGCGTGCGTAGGGGTCTTCATGAAGCGGGGAGCTTCGGCGCTGGTGGCATTCAGGATGGCGTTGCAATAGCTGATGGCTTCGTCGAAGTCCTGATTCCACATGCAGACGTCGGCCATCAGAGCGTAGATGCTCCAGATGGTGGCGCGGCCTTTGGTCTCCCACGTCGTGTTGAAGCTCGTCTTGGCAGCACCGAGTTGGATGGCCGTGAGAAGGTCGCTCTTAATCTGTGCGATAATCTCAGCTTCCGACGACTTCGCGACGTTGTAGTTGACGTCATCAGTCTCGAAAGGCTGAGTGAACAAGGGTGCTTCGCGCCAGTTTCGGACGATATAGAAATAGGCCAGGGCGCGCAGCCAGTAGGCCTCGCAATAGTGCGAGTTCATTGCTTCCTGCGTGTAGGTGGCATCGTTGGCGCGAGCCTTCTCGGCATTGGCTAAAACGAGGTTTGCCGTGTTGACAATCATATACATCGGTGTCCAGGAACTGATGCTGCTGGTGGGCTTCACCTGAAGTTGCTGAAGCGGCGAACCGCTGCGGCTGTAGATGCATCCGGCACGCAGCTCACCCCAGGGGATGAGGTAGCTCTGCACGGCATCGCGCAGGTAATAGTAGCCGGCAAAGAGTGTGGCTTCGACGTCTTCTTTCGAAGACCAATACTTATCAGTCGGCTCGACATTCTCGGGGTAGACCTCCAGGAAATCGTTGCATGAGGAAAGCCCCATGGCCACAGCGACCGATATGATGAGATATTTAATAGTTTTCATTTGCTTAGGAGGGTTTTAGAAGTTCAACGTCAATCCGAATGAGAAGCGTTTGGCACGCGGCGTCTGAGAGTTGTCCTGTGCCAGGTCGGTGAGCTTGCTGGGCATGTTGACCTCGGGGTCCTGACCTGTATAACTCGAGAAGGTAAAGAGGTCATAGCCAGTCAGATACATCGAGATGTTGTTCATGCCGAGCTTCTTGCTGAACGACTTCGGCAGTGTGTAGTTCAGCGAGAGGGTCTTCAGGCGGAGGAACGAGCAGTCCTCGATGAAGCGGTCGCTGCCCAAGTAGTTCAGGCCGTAGTTCCACAAAGCGCGTGGAATGTCGGTCTGGTCGCCCTCATTGCGCCAGCGGCGGAGCACAGCCTTCGACTGGTTGTCGGAGTTGTACATAGCTTCGGCATTCATGCGGGCAGTGTTGATGATCTTCTGACCTAAGCGGTAGTGCATGAAGACGGTAAGGCTGAACTGACGATAGCGCAGGTTGAAGCCGCCGCCACCGGTGATCATGGGGTTATAGTTGCCAAGATAAACCACGTCGTTCTGGTCAATCTTGCCGTCGTGGTTGATGTCTTCATACTTGGCATCGCCGGGATAACAAGTGAACGTTCCGTTGGTCATGACGATGGGCTTGCTGTTCAAGTCGTACATCACGTTGCCCTTTTCGTCCTTGGCATAGGTGTCCACAAGATTCTGATAGACGCCTAAGGAGCGGAAACCGAAGAACGAACCCACGGCTGTTCCAGACATGAACTTCGTGGCGTAACTCTTTGTGCCATTAGCCAGTGTGAACTGATCGGAAGCTATGTTCTCCGGCAATTCGATGATAGTGTTTTCGTTGCGGTTGATGTTCCAGTTCAAGCGAAGCTGCCAGTCCTTGGTCTTCAGCACCTCATAGTCGATGCGGAATTCCCAACCCTTGTTCTCCAGCTTGCCGGAATTGAAGTAAGCCATCTTGCTCGAAAGACCCGTAGAGCCGGGAATGGTGATGCTGGTCTGCAGGAGATCCTTGGTGCGCTTCTTGTAGAAGTCGAACGTAGCAGTCAGTTTGCCGTCCCAAAGGATAATGTCCGTACCGAGGTCGTACTCCGTTGAAGTCTCCCACTTCAGCTTATTGAGTTGCATGTTGCTTTCGGTGATGGCGCTGCCGTCCATGTAGTTGCCGATGGACGAGTAGGTACCGACGTAGGCCGCTGTCTTGCTGGGGGCGTTGCCGCTCTTGCCGAGCGATGCACGGAGCTTGAACTGGCTCAGCCATTCCTCCGACCACTTCATGAAGGGCTCGTCCTGCACCTGCCAGCTGACACCGACAGAGGGGAAGAGTCCCCAGCGGTTGTCCTTTCCAAGGGCCGACTTTCCTTCATAGTTGGCCGTGCCGTTGATGGTGTAGCGATCGAGGAAGGTGTAGACGACGGAGCCGATGCCTGAGAGCGTGCGCACCTCGCTGGTACCGGAGCCCTGCGAGAGCAGTGAACCACCGCCGGAACCCGGGTCGGCAATAGCCGCGGAAGCCACGTTGTAACGGACAGCGGAATAGTTCGACGAGCGGCTCTGAGCCGTGCGCCACAGGGCGGTGACGACGAGTTGATGCTTCTTGTCGAGCCAGTCGTTGTTGTACATCAGCTTGTTCTCTGTCTGCAGCGAGAAGTTGTTCGAGTAGGCGTCGCTGCTTTGGTTGGAGAACGTGTTGGTAGTCATCACGCCCGTAGCTGCCTGCGGCAGGAACTTGTTGGTCTTCGTCGTGTTATATTTCATTGAGACGTAGCCGCGGTAGGTGAGGTGAGGCGTAGCATAGTAGCTGGCGCGTACCGTCATTTTCTGTTCCTTCTGATGAACCTTTGAGAAACTCTCGTCGGCCATGATGATAGGATGGAAGTTCAAAGAGTTGCTGCCGCTGGAGTTGCTGCTGAAGGCGCCCTGGAATTCCTCGGCATTCTGACGTGTGAAATAGGTGTCGGTCAGAGCACCAGTAGCGTCGTCAACATAATAGGGACTCTTGTTCGGCATCTTGCGCATCGCCTCAGCACGCACCTGGGTCGTCCAGGGGGCATCCTTCTTCGAGTCTGTATAAGAATATTCGGCATTGACACGGAGCTTCTCTGAGAACTTATAGCCGATGTCGAGCGAGGTGGTCAGTCGGCCGAGTCCTGTGCCCTTTGTCGTGCCCGGCTCGTTCATGTAGGAGAGCGAGTAGCGATACGTAGCGCGCTCACCACCGCCCGACATAGCAAAAGAGTTGTCAGTGACCAGCGCATTCTTGGTGACATACGAGAGCCAGTCGGTGTTCTGGTTATATTCGTCGAAGTAGCGCCAGTCTTGGTTATAGTTTATTTCCGGTGTGTCGAACAGATACTCAAGCAGAGCGGCATTGTTGGAAAGACCGCGGGCATTGGCGGTGTTCCAGATAGCATCCTGGATGAAAGCCACATACTCGTTACCGTTCATCATCGGCATCGACTTAGGCTCCACCTTCAAGGTGTTCTTGGTCGAGAACGTGAAGTTGGTCTTACCCATGGCGCCTTTCTTTTTCGTGATGAGGAGCACTCCGTTAGCACCGGCCGTGCCGTAGACAGCCGTGGAGGCAGCATCCTTCAAGACCTCAATCGACTCGATGTCGTTGGGGTTGAGGTTCAGCATCTGTGCAAAGTCCTCCTGCGAAGCCGTGTTGAAGTCGAATGAATCGTCGATGGTGGTGTTATAAGGCACACCGTCGATGACGATGAGCGGGTCAGCATTGGAGTTCAGCGTGGCCGTACCGCGGATGCGGATGTTGCTCTTGGCTCCCGGGTCGCCCGCAGCCGTGATGTCGACACCGCCGAGGTGGCCCTGCAGGGTCTCCTCAATCGACGTAACAGCCGATGTGGCGTTGATTTCATCGAGGTTGATCTTCTGTGTGGCGAACGACATCTGGCGCTCGGTGACGCCCATCTCGTTGCGGCTGCCACGCTTACCTGTGACCTGCACCTCTTTGATTTGCTGGGCGTCGCTCTGCATGGTGACGTCGAGCGAGGTCTGGCCGGTGTACTTGAAGCGCTGGGTTTTCATGCCGATGTAGGAGAAGACGAGTGTCAGACCTTTTTCGCCGGCAGGCACTTTGAGTGAATATTTACCATTGAAGTCGGTTGTGACACCGGTGACAATACGGTTCTGGCTGTTCTGGAAGGTGACGTTGACGCCGATGGCGGGCTCCTTTGACGAACCGAACATCTCGCTGACCGTACCGGTCACTGTCTGTGCCGAGGCACTGAGTGCCGCGATGCACATGAGAATGAGTGTTGAAAGTATCTTGTGTCTCATATCATTCTATAGCTTAAAGGACGTCCTCGATGAAATGTGCAGCACCGTCTTCGTAGACAAAGGGGAAGAAGTCGTAGTCGGCCGTGACACGCACAAGCTGTGAGGTGCGACCCGTGAGGTGGTCGGTTGATTGGATGCTGATGGCCGATCCGTCGTCGTAGATGTTCATTCGCGAGTAGAGAATGTTGTTCTGCTCGTCTTGCGACTGCTGCATGGTGATGATGCCGCCCATCTGCTCAGTGTTCTCGCCCCATCCGATGTAAGGGAAGTTTGAGAACTCGGCTGTGCTGACAGGCAAGAAATATTGGCGGACGTAGTATTCCAGTGCTTCGGCGTCGCTGACCTCAACGTGAGTGAAGAAGTCGTCGGCACCGACGGAAGCGCCGTCGTCGGCCGTCACGCCAGGAATGCGTCCTGCGATGATAGCCTGCTCAACAGCCTGCGTCACGGGGATGAACATCAGGCAGTTCTCCACCATGAAGCTGAACGTCTGCGACGAGGTGGCAAAGAGTCCGCCCTTGTTGAGCAGGTTGACCCATCCGTAGAAGTCAGTCGTTGCGTCATTTCGCAGCGCATACATCTGGCGGACGAGCCGAGAATTGTTCACGTTATCGAAATTCCCCTCAAAGAGAAGGCTGTCGTAGGCATAAGCGTGGCCGTTAGTCCATCCGTCAACATCGCCGCGATAATCCAACGGACGGAAGTTGACGAAGACATCGTCCTCTGTCGTTTCATTGGCTGCATAGCGGAGCAGCTCGTTGTGCTTGATGCTGTTGGTGATGCGTCCGTCTTTGACGTACCAATAAAGATTCTGGTCAGGCGAAAGGGCACGGAAGACAGCCTTCCCGCTGGTAGGCAGCACAGTGTTGCCGTCGATGGGTGCCGAGACGTGTGCATAGACGTAGGTCTGCTTCAGCGAGTTGCTCATGCTACGTTCCTGGGCTCCGGCCACGAGCACATTGTCGACCACCTTGATCTGGGCGATGCTGTTAGCCAGCTGGTCGTTGTCGGGATAGAGCATGATGTAGCTGACTGCGTCGTTGCAGAGTGTCGACTGCATGCCTGACTCGGCTACCATGTGCTGATAGGCACTGAACTTCTGATACTGATAGGCCGGACCGGTGACGCTGTTGAACATGGCCGGGGGTGTCAGCACCGAACAGCCGTAGAGCACGCCGTTGGAGCAGATGATGCGGTCGGACTGCGGCACCTCCTGAGTGTTGAACTTAATCGGCTGATCCTCCGAATCCAGAATCAGGCCTTTCTCCACCTCCTCGGGGAATACGATCGACTGGCTGTAGATGGAATGGCGCAGCAGGGTAGACACGAGGGTGGGCGAGACGCTGTCCAGCTCCTCATAGCCGCCCACGCGCCAGTAGTCATCGAAGAAGTCCTGCAGGGCGTCGTCAGTCGGAGCAAAGATGCTGTAGGCATTATAGGCCAAGGCGGTCACGAGACGATAGTCGGTGACGGGCCATTCGCTGGCGATAGGGGGCAGGTTGACGCCTGTAGTACCGTCGCGGAATACCACCTGATAGAGGTCGCGGCCGTTGCCGTATTCGAGCGTCAGGTCTTCGTCGAGTTGATAGTTGCGGAAGGAGTCGTAGAATGACAGGAACTTGCCGTACTTGCCGGCCTGTTGCATCTCAGTGTAGATGGTTTCCAACGGCCGGAGCACGCGGTCGACCTTGTAGATATATCCGTTTTTGGCAATATCAGTGTATTCCGTCACGTTTGCATTAGCCACTTGAAAACCATCGTCGCCGTTCCATCCCGTCTGGGGGTAGAAGTACTCGTAGTTGTCCTTGGCTGAGATGCCCTTTGTGCGGAACATCAAAGGTGAGAACACGGGCACGTAGCGCTCAAGATGGTAGACGGCGGCTGTGTCGTTAGCCTGCTCGATGGGGTCCTGGCTCTTGGTACGGAACTTGTAGTAGAGGCCCGCGTTGACCAGCTTCTGTTCCTCAGTGGCTCCGTCGCCCTCCTGCGGACGGAAGTTTATCAGTTTCTCTTTGTCGAAGGAGTAGTAGAGAATGTGGAATCCGATGAGTTTGCGCAGTTCTGCTTCGCTGAGCTCGTCGATGGTCGATTTTCCGTAGGTCTGCTGCAGATAGCTGGCCATGGCTTCGTCCATTGGCGCCATGACGGTGAGGATGCTCTTGCCGTCGAGCATTGGCTTGAATCCGGCTCGCTCTGCTCCCTTCAGAAATTGCGTGTACTGCCCGTCGGCCTCGAGCTTCTCGTAGATAGACCCTTCTATCCACGACGGCACCTCGAAGTATTCGTCCATGTCGGAACACGAAGGCAGCATCATGGTTGAAAACAACAGCAATCCTATTGCTTTCAACATCTTCTTCGGTTTGTTCATTTGCGTATGGTTTATTTTAGTTAGTTTGCAAAATTTCATGCAAAGTTACAATAATTAAACGTATTTTGCGAATGGTCAGGTTCTTATTTATTATTTATTAACAAGCGCAATGCGCGCACATGTGATTTTTTGTCTACCTTTGCATCTGTTTATGATGAATCTCAATGATATATTCCTTCTTGCAGTCGGATTGGCTATGGATTGTCTGACGGTATCAGTGGCCTCTGGCGTAATGCTCAGGCGTATGGAGTGGGCCGTTGTTCTGCGCATGGCCTTCCTCTTTGGATTGTTCCAGGCGTTGATGCCGCTGATAGGCTGGTTGCTCGTAGCGGGATTTGCTGAGAGCATTGAGGCCGCAGGACATTGGGTGGCCTTTGCACTTTTGGTCTTTATCGGGGGGAAAATGATTTGGGAATCGTTTCAGCCGGAGGAGGAACGGACGCTGAATCCGCGCCGTCTGTCGACGCAGCTCCTATTAGCTGTGGCAACGAGCATCGATGCGCTGGCTGTCGGCGTGTCGATGGGTATGACCGGCTATCGTGAGTTCGCCCAGCTGTCGCAGCCGCTCATGATTATCGGCCTTGTGTCGTTGTTGTTCGGCGTAGTAGGTTGTTGGCTGGGTGTGCACTTCGGCCGGATATTTCATGACAAGCTGAAACCCGAAATGATTGGCGGTTTCATCCTCATTGGCATTGGCTTTAAAGTATTGTTGAGCTAATTTTGGCTCAGTCAGAAAAGCCGATTGTAGCAGTGCCTAGGGGCTCCACAACTGGCTTTTCGAACTGACCCCTAATTTCGCCGCAATGAATTTGAACAATACCCAGCCGAAGGCTGCCCACTTTTTACGAGCTTAGGAGTTCAGGTGACAGACTGCAATGCACAATTTGCCTCACAATACTTGTCGCCTAAACTCCTAAACTCCTACAGAAGTAATCAGTTATTGTATTCCTGCCAGCTCTTGATCTTGATGTCGTTCTCCGAGAGCGCGATGAAGGCCTCGATGAAAGCCTTAGCCAGCCGCACGTTGGTCATCAGAGGCGTGTTGTGGTCGATGGCTGCACGACGGATGCGATAGCCGTTGGTCAGTTCGCGCTTCGTGTGGTTCTTCGGTACGTTGACCACCAGGTCGAACTGATGCTGGGCAATGAGCTGCAGCACATTGTTCTCGCCCTCCTCGTCGGGCCAGCAGACAGGTGTGGCCTCAACGCCGTTGTCGCAGAAGAAGCGAGCTGTTCCGGGTGTGGAATAGACCTTGAAGCCCTTGCGCACCAGCTGACGGGCCCCCTCGAGCAGAGAAACCTTTCCCTTGGCGTCGCCCGATGAGATGAGTACCGACTTGTGTGGCAGCCGGTAGCCGGTAGCTATCAGGGCGTTCAGCAGAGCCTCATTCAGGTCGTCGCCCAAGCAGCCGACCTCGCCCGTCGAGGACATGTCGACGCCCAGCACGGGGTCGGCGTTCTGCAGGCGTGCAAATGAGAACTGAGAGGCCTTGACGCCGATGCGGTCGATGTCGAACTCTGACTTGTCCGGACGCTCGTATGATGCGTCGAGCATGATGCGTGTGGCCGTCTCGATGAAGTTGCGCTTCAGAATCTTTGATACAAAGGGGAAGGAGCGCGAAGCACGCAGGTTGCACTCGATGACCTTCACCTCGCGATTCTTGGCCAGGAACTGAATGTTGAAAGGACCGCTGATGTTGAGCTCTTTGGCAATCTTGCGCGAGATGTGCTTAATCTGCCTGACGGTGCTGTAGTAGATGTGCTGGGCGGGGAAAATCATCGTGGCGTCGCCCGAGTGCACGCCTGCATACTCGATATGCTCCGAAATGGCGTATTCCACCACCTCGCCCTTGTCGGCGACGGCGTCGAACTCGATCTCCTTGGTCTCCTGCATAAACTGCGAAACGACCACGGGGAACTCCTTCGACACTTCTGTTGCCATATTGAGGAATCGGTGCAACTCCTCCTCGTCATAGCAGACGTTCATGGCAGCGCCTGAGAGCACGTAGCTGGGGCGCACCAGCACGGGATAGCCCACCTCGCTGACGAACTCCTTGATGTCGTCGAACGACGTCAGCGCGCGCCAGGCGGGCTGGTCGATGCCGAGCTTGTCGAGCATAGCCGAGAACTTGTCGCGGTTTTCGGCGCGGTCGATGTCGACCGGCGATGTGCCGAGCACGGGTACTCCCTGACGATAGAGTTTCATAGCCAGGTTGTTGGGAATCTGGCCGCCCACCGAGACAACGACGCCGCGTGGCTGCTCCAGGTCAATGACATCAAGCACGCGCTCCAACGACAGTTCGTCGAAGTAGAGACGGTCGCACATGTCGTAGTCAGTCGAGACGGTCTCGGGGTTGTAGTTGATCATGATTGACTTGTAGCCGAGCTTGCGGGCCGTCTGAATGGCATTCACCGAGCACCAGTCGAACTCCACGCTGGAGCCGATGCGATAGGCACCCGAGCCGAGCACGACCACCGACTTCTCGTTGTGATAGTAGTTGATGTCGTGGCGGGTAGCATACTGCTCGCCTTCGGGGGTGCCGAAAGCCGGCACGTGCGTGTAGGTAAAATAGAGGTAATTGGTCAGCTCAGGATGCTCGGAGGCGACGGTCGGGATGCGCTTCACTGAGGGCAGGATGCCCCGCTCCTTGCGATAGCGGCGCACGTCGAGGTTCTCCTTTTCCATGTTGCCGCCCTCAGGCTTCAGCACGAAGCGGGCAATCTGGAAGTCGCTGAATCCGGCCTGTTTCACCTCTAAAAGGAAAGCATCTGGAATTTCTTCCAACGTGTTATATGACTGCAACTTATGCTTTAGGTCGACAATGCGCTTCAGACGCTCCAGGAACCAAACATCGATCTTAGTGAGCTCCTCAATGCGCTCTACGGTGTAGCCTTCCTCCAGCGCCTGGGCAATGGCGAAAATGCGGAGGTCGGTGGGGTTCTGGAGGGCGTCGTCGAGGTCGTCGAAACGGGTATGGTCGTTGCCCACGAAGCCGTGCATGCCCTGTCCGATCATACGGAGACCCTTCTGAATCATTTCCTCGAAGGATCGGCCGATGCTCATGATTTCGCCTACAGATTTCATCGATGAACCGATCTGACGGCTGACTCCGGCAAACTTCGTGAGGTCCCAGCGGGGAATCTTGCAAATCATATAGTCGAGTTGCGGAGCAACGTAAGCTGAGCTGGTCGTGCCCATCTCACCAATTTGGTCGAGCGTATAGCCAAGGGCTATTTTGGCGGCCACGAATGCAAGCGGATAACCTGTTGCTTTTGAGGCCAATGCACTAGAGCGGCTCAAGCGGGCATTTATCTCGATGATGCGGTAGTCGTTGGTCTGTGCATTGAAGGCAAACTGGATGTTGCACTCGCCCACGATGTTCAGATGGCGCACGCATCGGATCGTGATGTCCTGCAGCATCTTGACCTGTTCCTCGGTCAGCGAGCACGTCGGAGCCACGACGATGGATTCGCCAGTGTGGATGCCCAGCGGGTCGAAGTTCTCCATCGAGGCGACGGTGAAGCAATGGTCGTTCTTGTCGCGGATGCATTCGAACTCGATTTCCTTCCAGCCCTTCAGACTTTCCTCAACCAGGATTTGAGGAGCGAACGTGAAGGCGCTTTCGGCCAATTCGCGGAATGCCTTTTCATCAGGGCAGATGCCTGATCCGAGACCGCCGAGCGCATAGGCCGAGCGGATCATGATGGGGAATCCGATTTCGCGGGCGGCACGCAGCGCGTCATCCATCGACTCGACGGCATGACTGACGGGTGTCTTCAGCCGGATTTCGTCCAGCTTGCGAACAAAGAGGTCGCGGTCCTCAGTGTTCATGATGGCCTCGACGCTCGTGCCCAGAACCTCAACGCCATATTCGCGGAGAGTGCCGTTCTGATAGAGCTCTGTACCGCAATTGAGAGCGGTCTGTCCGCCGAAGGCCAGCAGTATGCCGTCGGGACGCTCTTTCTTGATGATTTCGGTGACGAAGTGAGGGGTGACAGGTTGGAAGTAGACTGTGTCGGCAATGCCCTCTGAAGTCTGAATCGTGGCGATGTTGGGGTTCACCAGCACACTCTTGATACCTTCTTCACGCAGGGCCTTCAATGCCTGCGAGCCCGAATAGTCGAACTCACCAGCCTGACCGATCTTCAAGGCGCCGCTGCCCAGCACGAGCACCTTTGTCAGTTTCTTGTCGTTCATTGCTTTTTACCTTAAATAAAAAATTAAGAGGTTCTGATTCGGGATGCAAAGATACGAAGTTTTTTTCACTCTCGCAAGATTTATACCAATATTTCTTTGCAAAAAATGTCATGGATGTCATTAACGAATGAGCTAAAAGTAAATATGCATTCTCGCGTGCGTCTGCTCAGCCAAATTCCATCGTGCCCATTACCAACTCCGTTTCAACAGAACAGCAACATCGAAACGGCCTTTTACTAATTGCCGACTTAAGTCGTCATTGTTGTCGACTGTAGTCAGCAATAATGTTGACATGAGTCGCCATCATTGTCGACTCTAGTCAACAATCAGTATTCGTCATGTTTGAAGTTAACAATCGAAAGGGGTGCAGTCGACGTTAAGCTTGATGTCTGTTACCTCAGGGCCATGCTTGCCATTGTTTGCAAAGAAACGTTAATGGGTGTGGCTTTTCAAATGATGGAGTTTGGCCGTCTCGTTTATTTTTCGTAATTTTGCACTTGTAATGATAAACACCATCACCATACTGATGCTTCTGCTTGGAGTAGCCATAGGGCTCATAGCAGGCTATATGACGGGCCGGAGGATGGCTCGTCCACTGGTTGGCATGCTTGAGCGGCTACGAGAGGATGCAACGAGGCTAACGTCCGAGCGCGACGTGCTCAGCTCGCAGGTCAGCCATCTGACCACGATGTACGAGCAGCGGTTGGCTGACCAGAAAGCAAACCACGAGGAGCGTGAACAGCAGACGCAGCAGCAGACGCGGCAACAGATGGAGCAACAGATGGCCCTGATCAAGTCGGAGATGAATGCCGCTACGGAGCTAATCCTGAAGGAGCGCGCCGCCGAGCTGAGCGCTGCCAACGAGCAGCAGTTGAGCGCACTGCTGACGCCGCTGGGCGAGAACATCCGGCAGATGCGCGAGGCCGTCCGCGAGAGCGACCGACAGCAGACGGTCACGATGGAACGGCTTGACGCCTCGATAAAGGAAAATCTCCGGCAGGCGCAGGAGGTGGGTGAACGGGCTGACCGTCTGGCACAGGCTCTGACCTCGGAGAACAAGACGCAGGGCAACTTCGGCGAACTGCGGCTGAAGCAGCTGCTCGAAGAAATGGGATTGGAGGAAGGCGTCCAGTTCGAGGAACAGCAGACGATGCGCGATGCCGACGGCCGCACGATGCTCGACGACGATGAGGGCCACAGACTGGTGCCCGACGTGATACTTCACTTCCCTGACAAGCGCGATGTGGTGATCGACTCGAAGATGTCGTTCAAGGCATTTCAGGAATATTATGCCGCCCAGAGCGATGAGGAGCGGCAAGGGGCCCTGCGCCGCCATGTGAATTCGGTCCGTCAGCACGTCAATGAGCTTTCACGAAAGAATTATAGTAAATATGTACGCGAGGACCATCATCGGCTCGACTTCGTCATGATGTACGTCTTCAGCGAGAGTGCCCTCCAGCTGGCCCTCACCAATGTCCCCTCGCTGTGGCGGGAAGCCTACGACAAAGGTGTCATCATCGCCGGCAGCCAGAGCCTCTACATCATGCTGAGAGTGCTCGAAATGACCTGGCGACAGGTGAGGCAGGTGGAGAACCAACAGGAAATTATGAAAACGGCCAACACGCTAGTGGAGCGCGTGCAGATATTCTACGAGCGCCTGTTGAAGGTTGACGAACAGCTGCACCGCACAGAGGATGCCTTCGACGACCTGAAACGCTCGACCCAGAGTCAGGGGCTCAGCATCACCACCGCGGCCCAGCGCCTGCTGAAATATGGCGCCCAGGAGAATCCCAAGCGGAGGCAGCTGGAGAGGGACAATGAAAAACATTAAAATCAAATAAAATGAAAAGACAAATCATTCTTACTGCTTTGATCATGGCCGCCACCGGCGCTATGGCTTGTACAAATTTCATCGTGGGCAAGAAAGCCTCAAAAGACGGTTCCGTCATCTGTTCTTACTCGGCTGACAGCTACGGCATGTTCACCGGACTGCGCCATCAGCCCGCCGCCAAGCACCAGAAAGGCGAGATGAGACAGATCTATGACTGGGACACGAACAAGTATCTGGGCGAGATTCCCGAGGCCGAAGAGACCTACAACACCATTGGCAACATCAACGAATGGCAGGTGACCATCGGCGAGACTACTTTCGGCGGACGAGAGGAGATGGTCGACACGACTGGCATCATCGACTACGGTTCGCTCATCTATATCGCCCTGCAGCGCTCAAAGACAGCCCGCGAGGCTATCACGGTCATGACCACACTTGTCGAACAATACGGCTATTGCTCCGAGGGTGAGACCTTCACCATCTGCGACCCAAATGAAGCTTGGATCATGGAGATGATGGGCTGCGCCAGCGACCGCAAGGTCTCGAAGGAGCGCACGGTGTGGGTGGCCCTGCGTGTGCCCGACGACATGATCTGTGGTCATGCCAACCAGAGCAGGATCACCAAGTTTGACATGAAGGACAAGTCAGGCGACGTGCTCTATTCGAAGAACGTGGTGAAGTATGCCCGCAAGATGGGATGGTTCGAGGGTAAGGATGAGGACTTCTCGTTCAATGCTTCCTATGCTGCGCCCGACTTCTCCGGCCGCCGTATCTGTGACGCGCGCGTGTGGCAGTTTTTCAATCGCTATGCCGAAGGGATGGACCGTTATATCTCCTGGGCTGAGGGCCTCAGGCAGGATGCCGAGCCGATGCCCCTGTGGGTGAAGCCCAGTCGGCTGCTCTCGGTTGCCGATGTGCGCGAGGCGATGCGCGACCACTTTGAGAACACGCCCTTCTCGCTCGACGATCCCGAGGACATCGGAGGCGGCATTTGGGAGATGCCCTATCGGCCGACGCCCCTCTACTTCGAAGTTGACGGCAAGAAATACTTCAACGAGCGCCCCGTGTCCACTCAGCAGGCAGGCTTTGTCTATGTCTCGCAGATGCGCTCGTGGCTGCCCCGCGAGATCGGCGGCTGCTTCTGGTTCGCCAACGACGACGGCAACATGGTGCCTTTCACACCTGTTTATTGCTGCACGGACAAGGCACCGCGCCCCTACGACACTCCTGGTGCCGACGACCTGCATTTCTCGTTCGACAATGCTTATTGGGTGCAAAACTGGGTCAGCAACATGGTCTATCCCCGCTACAACGTGCTGTTCCCCTCACTGAAGGAGGTGCGCGACTCGCTTGACAACTCTTACGCTCGTCTGCAGAAGGAGACCGAGGATCGTGCCTTGACGCTTGAGGGCAATGCCCGCGTGAGATTCCTGACCGGCTACACAGCTGACAAGGCCGACCAGATGCTTGCACGCTGGCGCGAGTTGGCCACCTATCTCATAGTGAAGTACAACGACATGATTTCAAAGCCCGAAACCGACGGGCAATTCACCAAGACCCCCTACGGATTAGGCAGCACCGTCAAGCGCCCAGGCTATTCGCAGAAATATGCCCGCCAGTTGGTCAAGAAGATGGGCCAACGCTATGCAGTCCCTGAGGAAAAGTGAGGTCAAATGAGGGCGAAATAAAGGAAAACACACTTTTTTTGAAAAAAACTCGCAGAAAAGTTTGGCGGTTTCAAAAAAAGTGTGTACCTTTGCACCCGCAATCAAGAAAAGGATGGCTCCCTAGCTCAACTGAATAGAGCATCTGACTACGGATCAGAAGGTTGTGGGTTTGAATCCCGCGGGAGTCACAAAAGAGAAGAGGCTTTTAAGAGCCTCTTTTTTTGGTCATAATATTCCTATGATGTCTCAACCACCCCTGGTTCCTTCTGTCCAAGGAAGGGAAATATATGGTCTTAGCAGCTATCGGCTTATCGCACTGAACCGGAAGTTACCGTTGATACTGATTCTGGTGATGCTCGCAATTTTTTCTGAAGCCGTTGCCCAGAAGCAGACGAACAGCAGCGAAGCTCGCCGAGTCTTTGATAAGGCTTATGAGCAGGTGTTCGGCCCGCAGGGCTCGTCGTTCGGCTATGACGTCAACGTGGCCGGCCTCTATCACACGCGCGGGACCATCTGGATGAAGGGAAAGCAGACCCGTTTCTACGAGGAAAAGGTCGACGGCTACAATGACGGGACGAATGCCTATATGGTGTTCAAGAAGAAGAAGGTGGTTGAAATTCACGCCGCCAATTCGGACAAGAAGGACAAGTATTCGGGCAAATTCAAGTTTTCGCTCGATGACTTCGATTACAGCATGTCGGTGGATGGTGATGAAACACTGCTGACGCTCCGTCAGCGCAAGAACGCGAAGGGCACCATCAAGGAGGTGAAGGCAACACTTGACAGCCAGACGCTTGCCCCAAAGTCAATTAAGGTGAAAGTGCTGGTGCTCTGGGCTAACATCCGAATTGACAAATTCAAAGCCGGGGGGATCAGCGCCCAGATGTTCGCCTTCCCCCGCTCGAAGTATAGCAACTACAAGATTGTCGACAAGAGGTAGCTGCTATTTCAGATAATCCTCAAAGTATTGGGTGATGCGCTCATGCAGGTGGACACTGTTGTGGCCCATCATATTGTGGCCTTCGCCAGGATAGACGAAGAAGTCGGGCTGTGTTCCGGCTTCAATGCAGGCTTTCAGGAACGAGAGGGCGTGCTGTGGCACTACCGTCGGATCGTTGTAGCCGATAATAATCTGGAGCTTGCCCCTCAGATTCTTTGCTTTGTCAATAAGACTGCTCTTGGTATAACCTTCGGGATTTGCTTCGGGCGTGTCCATATAACGTTCGCCGTACATCACCTCGTACCATTTCCAGTCGATAACGGGACCTCCGGCGACACCGACCTTGAATACATCAGGATAATTGGTCATGAGCGAGATGGTCATGAAACCGCCAAACGACCAGCCGTGCACACCGAGCCGATCAGTGTCGACGTAGGGTAGGGACTTCAGGTATTCTACGCCCTTCAGCTGATCCTGCATCTCCACCTGACCCAGCTGGCGGAATGTGGCCTGCTCGAAGTCGCGTCCGCGATTCTCACTTCCACGGTTGTCGAGGATAAAGACGATGAAGCCCTTCTGAGCCATATAGGTCTCCCATGAGCGCGAATACCAATGCCACGAGGCTTCAACGTTGTGGGCATGGGGGCCGCCGTAGACATAGACCACCGTCGGATACTTCTTTGCGGGGTCAAAGTCGGCCGGCTTCACCATTCGCCAATAGAGATCGGTCGTGCCGTCAGCCGCTTTCAGGCTTCCGCTTTCGAAGATGGGCACCTGATAGCCTTCCCATGGGTCGGGCGAAGTGAACAGGACTTCGGGCTTGGGCATCTGTGTCGTTGTCAGCGCGTAGGCTCTCGGGATGAGCGGCGTGCTGTAAGTGTCGTAGAGCTGTGAACCATTTGCCGAAAGCATGCCGCGATGAACGCCCTCGCCGTTGTCGAGCAGCGTTCGCTTCCCCGATTTAATGTCGACGGCAAAAAGATTGCGCTGGAGCGGGTGACGCTCGTTAGAGGCGATGACCACAGACTTAGCTTTCTCGTTGAAGCCTAACACGTCCATCACCACCCAGGAGCCGCTGGTCAGTTGTTTCAGCATTTCCCCCTTTATATTAAACAGGTATAGATGGTTAAAGCCGTCCTTCTCGCTCTGAAGGATAAACTTCGTGTGATCCCAGGGAAGGAATATGATGGGGTTAAGGGGCTCCACGTATTTGGGGCTTGTCTCACGATAAAGTTCTGAGATCAAACGGCCGTTTTCGGCATTGTAACTGACCAGCCGGCAATCGTTCTGGTCGCGATTGAGCTCCTGCAGATAAATCGTTTTTGAGTCCGGGCTCCAGGCGATGTTGGTAAAGTAGCGGTCGGTGGGGTCGCCGGCTTGCAGGCAGACGGTCTCAGAGGTCAGCAGGTCATAGATGCCGACAGTCACCTTGTGGCTCGTCATTCCGGCCATCGGATATTTGTCGGGCTCCATTTCGGCCACACGTGAATCGATGTTCACCTGCGGGTAGTCGGTCACCATCGACTGGTCCATGCGGTAGAAGGCGAGCCGCTGCCCGTCGGGACTCCAGAAGAGGCCTTCCATAATGCCAAACTCGTTGCGGTGAACAGCTTCACCATAGACGATGTCGCGCGAACCGTCGGTGGTCAGTTGGGTCTCATTTCCTTCCGCATCGCGAACGAAAAGCTGGTTGTCGCGGGTGAAAGCAAGTGCCCTCGAGACCTTATTCCATTTCTGATTGCTGTCGCCGCTCTTGATTTCCTGTCTCCAGACGATTTCCTTCTGCTTGAAATCATAGAGCACGCGCTCCTTCGAGTTGCGAAGCATCACCAATGGTTCTTGGGGATAGGGATATTGCGCATTCATGGCCGAATGCCAGTCGTCGCCGAGATCCTTGATTGTGAACTGCGCCTTCTTGTTTCCCTTATTGTCAATCGTGCCGCCCTCCTCAGCGTCCTGATACATGAGCTGGTCGCCCCACCAGGTGAGGAACATCGACTTGGGGCGCATGTTGTGATAGTTCGTGCCGCCGAAATTGAGGTCCTCAAGGGTGAATAGCTTCTGTTGTGCACTCATTGTCAAGATGGAGAACAGGCAAAGGGCGGATAGTGCCCAGTAGTAGCGTTTAATCGTTGTCATGATCATTCTTTCGCTTGTTGAACTTCCTGCCGCCGCTACGGTCAAAGCGCTCGTGTCCGCCACGATTCGGCGAACTCTTGTAGCTGGGTTTGCGCTCTTTATGCTCATCTCGTCGTTCGCTTCTGTCCTGACGTCGATCCCTGCGGTCGTCTTTCTTGAATTCATGCTTGTGGAAAGTGAATGAACGGATGTCGGCCGCCTCGTTCTGTTCCTGTTCGTCGAGTCGCTGCTTGAACTCGCGGTTCTTTTTGAAACGGTGCTTCTCAGCCATCTGTCGCTTCTCTTCTTCGGTCTTCACGATGCCGCCCTCGCTGCGGAACTGTTTCAGTTTTCCGTCGAAAATCTGATACTTGCGGAACTCACATTCCAGCGAACCGTTGAAGACCGGAATCTTGATGCTCGGCTTCAGGCCTATCTGGTCGAAACATTCTTCGCGGTATGACAGAATCCAGGCATCGTCGCCGACGAACTGATGCTTCAGCCGCTCGCCAATCATGCGATACGTTCCTAAAAGGTCAGGCGTAGAAATGCGTTCGCCGTATGGTGGATTGGTCACAAGGATTGATTTCTCCGTCGGCTGAGTGAAGTCCTTGAAGTCCTGTTGCTCAATGGTGATGTCGGCAGAAAGTCCGGCAGCCTTGACGTTCAGACGCGCCGTATTGACGGCCTTCATGTCGATGTCGTAGCCGTAGATGTGGTGCTTGAACTCGCGTTCCTGCGAATCGTCGTTGTAAATCTTGTCGAAGAGTTCGGCGTCGAAGTCATGCCACTTCTCAAAAGCGTATTCCTTGCGGAATAATCCTGGCGCCATATTGCGGGCGATGAGGGCAGCTTCGACGAGTAGCGTCCCGCTGCCGCACATCGGGTCGATGAAATCGGTATCCCCCTGCCATCCAGTCATCAAAATCATGCCGGCTGCCAACACTTCGTTGAGAGGCGCATCGACCGATTCCTGGCGGTAGCCGCGACGGTGAAGTGACTCGCCACTGGAGTCGAGACAGAGCGTACAATCAGCCTCAGCCACGTGGATGTGAAGCCGCACGTCAGGGTTCGAAACAGATATGTTTGGGCGCTTGCCGGTTCGCTCGCGGAATTGGTCAACGATAGCGTCCTTCACCTTATAGCTGACAAATTTGGAATGGCGAAACTCCTCGCTGAACACGACGGAGTCAACGGAGAATGTGTGCTCGACGTCCAAGTATTCGCTCCAATCGATTTTCTTGATTTCTTCGTAGACTTCGTCGGCACTTCGCGCCTTGAAATGTCGTATGGGCTTCAGAATCTTGATAGCCGTATGAAGCTGGAAATTAGCTCTATACAACATTTCTTTGTCACCCGTAAACGATACCATGCGTCTACCAATCTGAATGTTGTTGGCCCCAAGTTGGGTCAATTCTTTCGCCAGCACAGGTTCCAGTCCCATGAACGTTTTGGCGATGATTTCGAATTCTTGTTTCATTATGTGATTTAATTGCGGATGCAAAGGTACAATTTAAAGCGCAAACAACCAAATAAATGCTCTTTTATTTTCATTTTCACTTCATCGATAATTCTGAATTACTTTGACATTATTGGCGGGCTTCAAAAGCATCATGATGTTATTCGGGACAAGAAGCGGCACTTCTCGAATTGAATAGCGGCACTTCTTGCTTCGGGAAGTGCCGTTTTTTTGTTTTGTAATATGTGACGTTGCTTATCGGCGACTCATGATTGACTGGATTTTGGCCAGATCATCAGGATATGTGAGCTTGTCGTAATAGGGTACATCGAAATCCAGATACACCCGTGACGTCTCCGGCAACTGCTGGATGGATTCGGTCAAAGGCGAGTCGGCTTTGAAATGCTCTTCGATGAGGGGGAATCTGAAGGCCTCGGGCGCGCTCAGCGTGTAGTATTCTTCACGGTTGACAATCCATTGACCATGACGGCCGAGACTGTCAGTAATCCTGTGCGCACAGGCCACGGCGTCGTATTCATTGAGGAGCGTGAAAAACTTGTCAAGTACACGGCTCTCGACGGCGGGTCTGACAGCATCGACGACGATAAGCTTCTCGCACGACGCGTGCTCCCGAATGTAGTCGATACCGTTGCGCTTCGTGATGTTCAGCTCTGCACCGCTGGTGGTCACTTCAACGCCGTATTTACGCTTGAGTTCCTCATGATAGTCAGGATGTGCAACGACGAGAATGGCATCGGCTTGCCGGGTTTGTCTGCAAGCCTCAATGACGTAAGAGATAACCTCGCGTCTGTTCATCTCCACATATTGTTTCGGCACGCTGCTTCCAAACCTTGCTCCGACGCCTCCAGCCGTAATCATGATAATGTTTTTGTCTGTCTGCTTCATCTGTTTATGTTCCTTTTTGACCACAAAGTTACAATATTTATTTTAAAAAAATCAAAACTGAAGTAAAAAAGAACGTTTTATCATATAAAATGCGTACCTTTGCAATCGATATGGACAAGTCTTTTAAGCAATTATTGCAGGAATCGTTCAAATCGAACGACACAGAGGAGACGTTAGACGTCTACTTCACGCGCCCTATCGGGCTCGCCTTTGCGTTGATGTGGATTAAGATAGGTGTGACTCCCAACTTCGTTACCATCCTCTCCATGTTTCTCGGAGCCGGAGCCGGCTATTGCTTCTATCACACTGAGCTGTGGTGGAACATTGGCGGCGTGGTGCTGCTCATGCTGGCCAACTTCTGCGACTCCACCGACGGTCAGATGGCTCGTTTGACGAACCAGAAGACAATGATCGGCCGAATGCTCGACGGTCTTGCCAGCGACGTCTGGTTTTTCTTCTGCTATTTGGCCATCGCTCTGCGCATGTGGAGTCAGAACATTCCGTTCACCGAGGTAAACTGGGGCATCTGGGGCTTCCTGCTCTGCGCCTTTGCCGGATTCTACTGGCATGCGCGTCAGTGCCAGCTGGCCGACTACTATCGCCAGATACACCTTTATTTTATTAAGGGTGAGGAAGGCAGCGAGCTCAACAGCACTGCTCAGGAGCAGCGTCTGCTCGACAGCATTCCCACGCGCAAATGGGGACCTTTCACCATCGGCGACGAGGGCTATTTCTGGGACTATCTGTTCCATCACTTCTACATCGGATGGTGCCGTAAGCAAGAGAAGAACACGCCCGAGTTCCAGAATTTTTTTGCCAAAGTCAAGCAGAAGTATCCCAATGCTGCCGATATGCCTCAGGATTTCCGTGAGGCCTTCCGTCAGAAGAGTCTCCCCCTGATGTGGATGACGAACGCGCTGACCCACAACACCCGCGCTGCGATGCTGTTCATCGGCTGCCTCATCAATCAGCCTTGGATATATCCCGTGTTTGAAATCACAGTTCTGGCCGCACTTTATTATTATATGAAGTGTCGCCACGAGAAGATGTGCAAGGAGTTTGTTGTTTAAATGTCAATTATGAGGAAATTATTAATTCTCCTGTTATTGTCAATTTCCGCTGTCATTAGTGCGCAGACGCTGACGGGGCATATCCTTGATGCCCAGACGGGCGACACCATTCCCTTTGCCAGCTGTATCTACAGGGGGCACGGAGTTGCTGTGGCCAGCGACATCAACGGTCATTTCCGCATTGAGCGTCATCAGGGTTGGCCATTGACGTTCAGCGCTGTCGGCTATCAGCAACAGACGATTATCGTCGACAACAAGACGTCGGCCTATATGCGCATAAAACTGCGCCCGAACAACAAGATGCTCAAGGAGGTGACTGTCAAGTCGAAGCGCCAGCGATACAGCCGTAAGAACAATCCCGCTGTCGATCTGATGCGCAAGGTCGTTGCCGCGAAGAAACGCACGGATCTCTCGAACCACGATTTTTATCAATATAATAAATACCAGAAGCTGACCCTTGCCCTCAATGATATCACGCCGACGATGCTCGATTCAGGCAAACTGTCGAAGAAGCAATGGCTGCTGAATCAGATTGAGGCCTGTCAGTATAACAACAAGCTGATTCTGCCCATTTCCGTCGACGAGACCGTCTCGCAGAAGATCTACCGCAAGTCGCCCCACGACGAGAAGACCATCATCAAAGGCGTCAACAACACGGGCATCAACGAGCTGATTCAGACGGGCGACATCATTACGACAGCGATGCACGATGTCTTCACTGACGTCAATATCTACGACGACCAGATCCGTCTCTTGCAATATCCGTTCACTTCGCCTATTGGCGACGATGCTATTGCTTTCTACCGCTATTACATCGAAGACACCGTCTACGTCGACCACGACCTTTGCTTCCATCTGACTTTCCTGCCCAACAACCAGCAGGATTTCGGATTCCGCGGGCAACTCTACATCCTGGCCGACTCGAGCTATCAGGTGAAGCGCTGTGAGATGACCATCCCCAAGCGTTCTGACGTTAATTTTGTCGAGAATATGAAGGTGGTGCAGGAGTTCCGCAAGTTGCCCAATGGTGAATGGGTGCTCTCGGTCGACGATATGTTTACAGAGCTGAAGATAGCTTCGTTCATGCAAGATTTTGCCGTCATCCGCAACACGCGACTCACCGATTATGCCTTTGACGAACTGCCCAAGCAGCTTTTCAAAGGAAAAAAGAAAGAGGTAAAGGACGTCAACGCTATGATGCAGGGCGAGGACTTCTGGGCGCAATATCGCCAGGTGGAACTAACCAAGAGCGAGAGCTCGATGGACGCTTTCGTTCACGGCCTCGAACAGGTGAAGGGCTTCAAGTATATCATCTTCGGTCTCAAGGCTTTCATCGAGAACTTTGTCGAGACGGGCAACCCGTCGAAGGTCGACATAGGTCCCGTCAACACCATGATCAGCCAAAACTTCATCGACGATGTCCGACTCAGATTCTCTGCACAGACAACTGCCAACCTCGACTCCAACCTCTTCCTCAGCGGCTACATCGCACGAGGCATCGGCTCAAAAAAGAACTACTATCGGGGCGACGTCATCTGGTCGTTCAACAAGAAAGAATATCTGCCGCGTGAGTTCCCCAAGCGCACGCTCACGCTTTCGTCTAGCTACGACATCGAGTCGCCATCGGACAAGTTCATGCGCACGGATAAGGATAATGTGTTCACCTCGTTCAAATGGACGACGGTTGACAAGATGCTGTTCTACAACCGCCAGTCGCTGACCTTCGAGCGCGAGGAGGATTGGGGATTCCGCACCACCGTAGCCTTCAAGGCCGAGGAGGATGAAGGAGCCGGCGCGCTCTTCTATATCCCGTTGAGCATGAGCAGTGACCGTTCAACCTGGACGAACTGGAGCCATCCCGGAGCTCCCGATGCGCCCGCGACGCCCTCACAGAAGATACGCACCACCGAATTGCGCGCTGAAATCCGCTTCGCTCCAGGCGAGACCTTTATCAACACCAAGCAGCGCCGTCTGCCCATCAATCTCGACTCACCCGTCTTCACCATCGGGCACACCGTGGGATTCAAGGGCTTGCTAGGCGGCGATTATACCTACAACCTGACACAGGCAAGCATCTACAAGCGCTTTTGGCTCAAGTCGTGGGGCAAGGTCGACTGCCTCGTCAAGGGAGGCATCCAGTGGAATCAGGTGCCTTACCCGCTGCTCGTTATGCCCGAGACGAATCTTTCCTATATCCTTCAGGACTACACGTTCATGCTGGTCAACAATATGGAATTCCTCAACGACCGCTATGCGGCAGCCATCGTCTCATGGGACTTGAACGGAAAGATCTTCAACCGCATTCCGCTGCTCAAGCGGTTGAAGTGGCGTGAGTGGCTGTCGGTGCGCTGCTTCTGGGGCGACCTGAGCGACAAGAATAATCCCTATCTTCCTCAGAATGCGGGCAACAACGTGCTGATGTACTTCCCCGAGGGCTCGTACATCCTTGATAAAGACCGTCCCTATTGGGAAGTGTCGGCCGGTATTCACAACATCTTCAAGATTATTCATGTGGAGTATGTACGTCGCCTGAACTACCTCGATTTGCCGACAGCCCACAAGCAGGGTGTGCGCTTTATGATTCGCATGACGTTCTGATCAGGAATGGAGGATATACAAAATCGAGTAGGAGGAAAATGAAGTAGTTTTCCTCCTACTTCATTTTCCGACCTCTCACACCACCGTACATGCGGTTCCGCATACGGCGGTTCTTAACA
>FLNY01003120.1_pt1 | contig 49588 bp, 26 predicted proteins | sample 1140381 | NCBI WGS metagenome assembly FLNY01 (sample SAMEA3878172, study PRJEB12797) | bioreactor metagenome | biome: Moose rumen | place: Sweden | collected 2011-10
CGGGCCTCAAGACCGGTCTCTTCGCGCAGTTCGCGGGCCATGCCCTGCTCGACGGTCTCGCCGTGGTCGCAGAAGCCGCCGGGCAGGTCGCAGGTGCCGCGGGCCGGATTCTTGGCGCGCCGGGCCACGAGCAGATGACCGTCGCGCACGACGAAGGCTGCCGTGGCTGCCGACGGGTTACTATAAAATATAAACCCGCACGCGTGACAGCACTTGCTCTTCCAGTTGTTCTCGGTCCACATCGGGCTGCCGCATGCCGGACAGTGGGTGAATTTCTCTAACGGGTGCTCCATGCGTGTGTTATCTGACGTTCATCTCATGCAGCAGGCGGTCGGCATGTCCCCACTTGTCCATCATGAAGAGGACGTAGCGGATGTCGACGCCGATGCAGCGGGCCAGCTTCGAGTCGAAGAAGATGTCAGAGGAGAGCGAGTCCCAGTTGCCGTCGAAGGCCAGACCGATGAGCTGGTTGCGGCCGTCGAACATGGGCGAGCCTGAGTTGCCGCCCGTGATGTCGTTGGTCGTCAGGAAGCAGAGGGGCATCTCGCCGGCGCCCTCGAGCAGCGGAATCATCTCCGGCTCGACGCGATAATCCTCTATGTTATCGGCCTTTTTCATCTTTTCAACCATGCTCGGAGCCTTGGTCTGCCAGCCCGAAGGCTGACCGCCGAGGTTGTATTCCTTCACCTGTCCGTACGACATGCGGAGCGTGAAGTTGGCGTCGCTGTAGTGGGGCAGATCCTGCTCCATGCGGAGCTTGGCGTCGCAGAGGTAGCGCTCCTGCAGGTCGATGGAGTCGCTGATGGCCTCGATGGCCGAGCGCATGTCAGCCATGTAGGTGGTGAGGCTCAGACCGTATCTGACGCCGATGTCCTTGAGGAACGACTTCTTGTTGACATAGATGCGCTTGTCTTTCTGCATCAGGACCGACTTGGCGTAGAGAGCATCGGCAAAGCGCTGGCAGTCGCCGCCGAATTCCGCGTCGACAATCTCGGTGTAGAAGTCGGGCAGCTGGTCGGCCGGCACGTTCTGGCGGAAGTTGCTGAGCAGTGTGCCGAGAATCTCGCGGTCGGTGTCGTAGTCCCAGGTGTCGCTGTTGTCCTTGAACTCCACATACTGGCGCTTGCCCTTGCCCTTGGGGTGCATGCCGTTGTGCACGCGGAGGGCGCGCGTCGACAGTTCATCCGTGCGACGGAAGGTCTCGATGAAGTTCATGTAGCGCGACATCACGGGCATGCGCCCCTTGCTGTAGAGACGGTTCATGAGGCTGAAGTCGAGCTTGTCCTTCAGGTAGTCCGTCTTCTTCTGCCATTGCTTCAGCTCCTGCTCGAAGTGCTCTTTCTGCTTGATGAGGCCGATGCTGTCGATGCACTTGTTCATGCCGATGGAGTTCTTCCAGTAGTTGGAGGACTGGGCATACTTCGAGTCGTACTTGATGCGGACGGCCTCGGCGGCATCCATGTGGCGCTTCATCACCTCCTGCTTCACACCGCGCACCTGAGCCCGGATGGCGTTTTGCAGATAGCGCTCGCCGATGCCGTAGCTCGACAGGTAGCGGCTCGTGGAGCCGGGATAGCCCATCGTCATCGAGAAGTCGCCCTCCTGATAGCCTTGCTGCGACACGCGGGCCCAGTGTTCGGGGTGGTAGGGCACGTTCTTCTCGTTGTATTCAGCCGGACCGTTGGTCTCGGGGTCGGCATAGATGCGGAAGACCGAGAAGTCGCACGTCTGGCGCGGCCACATCCAGTTGTCGGTCTCGCCGCCGAACTTGCCCATCGACTTGGGGATGGCGAACACCAGGCGCAGGTCGGTGAAGTCGCGATAGGTCGTCGCATAGTAGCGGTTGCCCTCGTAGAATGCCTTCAGTTCCAGGCGCAGCGTCTTGTCGCGTTCTTTCACCTCCGTCGACATCACATTCTCGATGGAATCGAGGAAAATGTGACGTCGCTCGGCGTCCATCTGCTCTAAGCCCTGAGCCATCAGCTCGTCGGTGACGTCGCGCTGCTCCACCATGAACGAGACGAACATGTTCTTGTTGGGCAGTTCTTCCTCGAACGACTTGGCATAGAATCCGTTGAGCATGTAGTCGTGCTCCACGGTCGAATGAGAACGGATGGCCTCGAAACCGCAGTGGTGGTTGGTGAACACGAGGCCGTCGGGCGAGACGACCACCCCCGAGCAATAGCCCGAGAAGTTGACCACCGACTTCATGATGGCGTCGTCGGCCTGATAGAGTTTCTCATAGGGCAGTTTGTAGCCCTCCATCTTCATCTGCTCATAGACGGCCTGCGGCAGGTCATAGAGCGTCCACATGCCCTCGTCAGCCGTGGCCGTAAGTGCGGCTGCCAAGGCTGCAAGTGTAATCAATTTCTTTTTCATATTAGTGCTATATTATTAGATAGGCTGATTTAAAAAACTCTGCAAAATTAAGCAAAAAAACCGAAACGCGCAAAGATTCAGTCGGATATAGTAAGTTTTTTATATTATCTTTGCATACCAAACCTAACACCTGACTGCAAAGAACTGACAGAAATGAAATCCTTCAATACATGTTGGCGCCACTTGTCGGCCTTGTTGCTGTTGCTGTGCGTATGCCTGGCCCCGGTTGCAGCACCTCAGGTCATGAAGGTCACGCTGCGCGGCCGCGTCACCGATGCCGCCAATGGCGCGGCCGTGGTGGGTGCCAGTATCTACTTCCCCCAGCTTAAGCAAGGTGTGGTCAGCGACCAGGAGGGTCGCTACATGTTCATCGGGCTGCCGGCCTTGAGGACCACGGTGCAAGTCAGCTTCGTGGGCCACCAGACCATCATCGAGACCGTCGACCTGCGCACGGCCACGACGCTCGACTTTCAGTTGTGCGAAAACAACGCCATGCTCGACGAGGTGGTGGTGCAGGGACTGACGGGCTCCTCCTTGGCCGCCCGTTCGCCCTCTCCCGTCAGCGTGGTCAGTCCGCAGGAGCTCATGCTCACGGCCTCGACTAATATCATTGATGCCGTGGCCCGCCAGCCCGGTGTCGATCAGCTCACGACAGGCACCGGTATCTCGAAGCCCGTCATCCGCGGACTGGGCTTCAACCGTATTGTCGTGGTCAACGACGGGATGCGGCAGGAAGGACAGCAGTGGGGCGACGAGCACGGCATCGAGGTCGATGCGCAGAGTGTTCACTCGGTAGAGATTCTCAAGGGTCCTGCCTCGCTCATGTACGGCAGCGACGCCTTGGCCGGCGTGCTCGTCATGCATGAGCCGCCCGTCATGCCTCAGGGCCAGATGGGTGCCTCGGTGGGTGGTGAATATCAGTCGAACCAGCACCTCTATGACTATACGGTCAACTTCGCGGGCAATCGCGCTGGCGTGGTCTGGAATTGGCGGTGGAGCGAGAAGGACGCCGACGAATACAAGAACCGGCGCGACGGCCGTGTCGTCGGCTCGCAATTCCATGAACAGGCGCTCACCGGCATGCTCGGTATGAACCGCGCATGGGGCTATAGCCACCTGAAACTCTCGGCCTATCATCTGAAACCCGGTCTCGTGGAGGGTGAGCGCGACGCAGCGACCGGTCGCCTGGTGCCTTCGGATGCCTATCAGAAGATTTATCACAAAAAGGTTGTACTCGATAATTCCTTCCTGCTCGGCGACGGCACACTCAAAGCCCTCGTGGGCTACCAGCAGAACCGACGCAAGGAGTTTGAGGCGTCGGAGGCGTCCTTGGATTTCCGACTGCATACGCTGAACTACGACGTCCACTATCTTTATAGGGCTGAGCAGCACTGGTCGTTGGCTGCAGGCGTGCAGGGCATGTGGCAGCGGTCGGAGAACCTCGGCGAGGAATTCCTTATCCCCGCGTATTGTCTCTTTGATGCCGGCATCTTTGCGTCCGCCAATTACGAGCTTGACCGGCTGACGCTCAGCGGTGGCCTGCGCTACGACCGGCGCCAGTTGCACAGCTATGCCCTCGAGGACGACGGCGAACAGCGCTTCGCCGACTTCCGTCGCCACTTCTCGGGGCTGACGGGCTCCGTCGGTGCCATCTACAACCTGAGCCGACAGGCCAACCTGCGCCTCAACGTCTCACGCGGTTTCCGGGCTCCAAACATGAGTGAGCTGGGCTCCAACGGCGTGCATGAGGGCACTTTCCGCTATGAGTTGGGCAACAGCCGGCTGACAAGCGAAAAGAGCTGGCAGGCCGACCTCGGCGCCGACTACAGCACGGCCGTCGTCTCGGCCCAGCTGTCACTTTTCGCCAGCGACATCAGCGACTTTGTCTATCTGCGCCGCCTCTCGCCGCTCGCCGACCGCTATGAATATCAGTCGGGCCACGCCCGCTTGTGGGGCGGCGAGGCCGTGGTCGACGTGCATCCCGTGGAGCCACTCCACTTCGAGAACAGTTTTTCGTATGTCAATGCCCGTCAGCTCCATCAGTCGGCCGATGCCCGCTGGCTGCCCTTCACCCCGGCACCGCGCTGGACGAGCACCCTGCGCTTCGACTTCATTCGCGACGGCCGCCGTCTGCTCAACAATGCCTTTGCCGCTGCCACTATGACTTGTTATCTGCAGCAGAAGCATGCCCATACGGCTAACCTGACCGAGACGCCCACACCTTCCTACACACTCGTCGGTCTCTCTGTCGGCACCGATGTACAAAACCGCGGGCGCCGCCTCTGCACCATCTTTTTGACCGTGCGGAACCTTTTTGACCGCGCATACACGTCACACCTCAGCCGACTGAAGTATGCCGAGGACGGTCCTATCTGCAACCCCGGCCGCAACGTGGTCGTGAAGTTGCAGGTGCCTGTCGCATTGTGACAAGGGAGGTCAGCGCTTGAAGTATTTCCCGACTACAGGCAACGAACTCAAAGGGAAGTCGCGCCGGACGATGACGGCCACGAAGAACACGATGATGATGGTGTTCAACGCGAGGGCGGCCCATGTGGGCAGGTCGCGGTTGGCGATGGTCATGGGCACGAAGAAGACCATTGCCAGACCGACGTAGACGCCGATATCGCGCAGCGGATAATCAATCTTATAGTAGTGCTGACCGATGAAATAGCTGAGCAGCATCGACACGGCGTAGGCGGCGAAACCGGCCCACGCGCAGGCCATATAGCTGAAGCGGGGGATGAGCAGTACGTCAATCACGATGAGCACCACGGCCCCGATGCCCGAGAAGTAGGCGCCCCAGATGGTCCGGTCGGTCAGTTTATACCAGAACGAGAGATTGAAAAACACACCAAACATGATTTCAGCGGCCATGACGATGGGCACCACGCGCAGACCCTCCCAGTAGCTGCGTCCGATGATGAACTTCAGCAGGTCGAGGTAGCCGATGACGCAGAGGAAGGCCAGCAGGGTGAAGATGACGTAGTATTTCATCGCCTGGGCGTAGGTCTCGCGGTTGTCCTTGTCCTTCGACTTGCCGAAGACGAAGGGCTCGTAGGCGAAGCGGAAGGCCTGGGTAATCATGACCATGATCATGGCAATCTTGATGCAGGCGCCGTAGATGCCGAGCTGTGTGCGAGCCTCCTCGACGCTTCCGTCATACAAATAGGGGAAGAGGATTTGCGAGGCGGCCTGGTTGAGCTGTCCGGCCACCCCCATGACGAGCAGTGGCCAGGTATAGCTGAGCATGCGGCGGCAGGCTTGTGTGTCGAAGCCGAATCGGAAACCGCGCAGCTCCCGCCAGAGCAGAAGCAGGGTGCAGATGGTGCAGACGAGGTTGATGTAGAAGACGAAGACAACCTGGAGCGTGAACTGCTCGTCGTAGATGCCGAAGGGGTCCCATTTCAAGGCGGGCAACACGATGAGATAGAGCACGTTAAGCGTGATGTTCAGCAGAATGTTGATGATTTTCAGTGTGGCAAACTTCACCGGCTTGTGCAGATAGCGCAGGTAGGCAAAGGGGATGGCCATGAAGGCGTCGATGGCCACAGTCGTGTACATGATGCCGACATACTCCGGATGGTCAGCATAGCCGATGGCCGAGGCGATGGGCTGCAAGAGCAGAAGCACCACGACAATGGACATGAGCGATGTCGTGGCCAGCATGCGCAGCGTGGTGGAGTAGATGCGATGCGGGTCCTCACCCTCGCGGTTCATGAAGCGGAAGAAGGTAGTCTCCATGCCGAACGTGAGCAGGATGATGAGTATCGACACGTAGGCGTAGACATTCGTGATGACGCCGTATTCGCCGCCGGATGCCGCGAACCGGGCCGTCTGGATGGGCACCAGCAGGTAGTTGATGAATCGGGCGACGATGCTCGACAGCCCGTAGATGGCCGTGTCCTTGGCCAGGGATTTCAGGTTTGCCATGAGGTTATTGATTCGTAGGTTGAGTAGGTGAAGTAGGTGAAGTAGGTTCGGTAGGTTTTTCATTACTGAACCTACTTGACCTACCGAACCTACTCCACCTACCATTACTGTCATATCCGTAGCCGCGGCTTTCGGTGCGGGCACGGTAGCGCTGCTCCTTGATGCCTCCTTCGCGAAGGAATTTCTCGTCCTGCCAATCGATGAGACCACGGATGAGGGCCAGCGTCTGATGGATGACGATCAGCGCAATGTTGGCTATGTCTTCGGCACTGTGGCCTGCAATCTGACGCTGGTAGTAGTCCGTTTCGTTATGTCGCTTGAAGATGGGCTGGCAGATAATGTATTTCTCGTGGCGAGGGCCCCATATCTCATGGTGGTGCGAGCGCAGATAGTCGCGATAGTCCTCCTTCAGTTCCTCCAGACTGCCTTTGGCAATGACAGTAAGTTTATGTTCAATCTCCGTGGAACCCTCGGCGTCGCTATATCCCTCTACGATGTTCTGCTTGCCTGACCGCGCAGCCTGCTCCATCTGGTCGACAGTACGGTCGTGGCTGCGGTCCATGAAGTGCTCGATAAAGTAGTAAGTGATATCGTAAACGCACTCGGCCTTCTGGAAGGCGAGGAGAGTGCGGTAGCTGTCGGGTTTCTTTTGATTGTAGTTCATTGTTTTGTAGGTTTTGTAGGTTTTGTAGGTTTTGTAGGTTTTGTAGGTGAAGTAGGTTTTGTAGGTGAAGTAGGTTTTGTAGGTTTTTCCCTACTCAACCTACCAAACCTACTCAACCTACCAAACCTACTCAACCTACCCAAAGAACATATAGCAGATGCAGATTGCGGCGACGATGCCGGCCAGGTCAGCCAGCAGACCGCAGGCGACGGCATGTCTGGTATACCGGATGCCGACGCTGCCGAAGTAGACGGCTAATATATAAAAGGTGGTGTCGGTGCTCCCCTGAAAGATGCAGCTCAGCCGCCCGACGAACGAGTCGGCGCCGTAGGTTGTCATGGCATCAACCATCATACCGCGGGCACCACTGCCCGAAAGCGGTTTCATCAGGGCCGTCGGCAGGGCGGCCACGAAGTCGGTGTTCAGACCTACAGCCTCCACGCACCAAGCAATGCCATTGATGAGCGCATCCATGGCCCCCGAGGCACGAAAAACACCGATTCCAACGAGAATAGCTACCAGATAGGGAATGATTCTGACGGCCGTCGTGAAGCCGTCCTTGGCGCCCTCGATGAACGCATCGTAGACGTTCACCCGCTTCCGCATGCCGGCAACGATGAAACCGACGATAATTGTCATCAGAAGGATATTGGCGACGCTCGTCGACACGATGTTCATGCTCTCTGAATCAAGCCGACTGAATCCCCATATGACAGCTGCCACGAAGACGCACATGCCGCCCAGTGTGAGCAGCAACGTACGGTTGAGCAGGTTGATGCGCTGATAGAGCGAAGTGATGATGATGCCTGACAGTGTCGAGAAGAACGTGGCCAGCAGGATAGGCACGAAGATGTCGGTGGGCTGTGCGGCCCCCATCTGCGCACGATAGACAAGAATCGACACAGGTATAATGGTCAGTCCGCTTGTGTTGAGCACCAGGAACATGATCATCGGGTCTGAGGCCGTGTCCTTCTTCGTGTTCAGTTCCTGCATCTGCTCCATCGCCTTGAGACCCAAAGGCGTAGCGGCATTGTCGAGACCCAGCATGTTGGCCGCGATGTTCATGAAGATGGAGCCCGTCACGGGGTGACCTTTCGGAATCTGCGGGAACAGTCGTGTAAACACAGGGCTGAGCAGTCGCGCCAGCAGGTTGACCACGCCGCCCTTCTCGCCAATCTTCATGATGCCGAGCCAGAGCGACAGCACGCCCGTCAGACCGAGTGAAATTTCAAACGCCGTCTTCGATGACGAGAATGTCGAGTCCATCATGGCCGGGAACACCTCGAAGTCACCGAAGAAAATCAGTTTCACCAATGCCACCATGAAGGCAACGATGAAGAATGCAATCCAAATATAATTCAATACCATAGCAACTATATACTAAAGTTATTTCACTGGTTCGCATTGGTACGCGGGTGTCTCACCCGCGACCCAGCCGCTGGTGAAAGGCGACGGGTAGGCGAACGCAGTTCGGGAATGACACCTGCGTACCAATAGTTGGCTGCAAAGGTACGGCTTTTTTATCAAACGGAATTCATTTTAATCAAAAATAATTATAAAGGGCGTATGTAACAATCGTTATTTTCATATATGGTTACGTCTAAAGTCAAGTATTCGCCCGCCAAAAATTATTTCACCGACACTGAACACTATTTCACCGTCAGTGAATACTATTTCACCGTCATTGAACAATTGTTCACCGTCGGTGAAATAATTTTATACGGCGCTTCTTTCGCGTTTAAGCGCACCCATCCTACTAAAAAAGAGGGGGCAGTCTTTGTCAAATCGGAAAATATTCGTAAATTTGCAGCATGAATATAAAGATACGATTGTTTGCTGTGCTGGCCGTGGCCTTTCTGTCGGTCACATGCGCTATAGCCCAGCTACAGTGGTCGCCCGAGCGTTCGGGCGGCGTCTATTATGCCTATCCCGTCACTGCGCCCGACGCTGTGCAGATTCCAGACGGATTCGAGGTTTTCTACGTTTCCCATTATGGTCGTCACGGTTCGCGGTGGCTGCCCGATCAGGAACGCTACGACTGGATGTGGGAGCAGTTCAAGGATAAGAAAAACCTGACGAAAAGGGGTCGCGAAGTGCGAAAAAAGCTCGATTTCATCGTCAGGAATGCCCGTGGCAATGCCGGACAGCTGACCCCGCTCGGCGCTCAGCAGCATCGCGACATCGCCCGGCGGATGGTCAATCGGTTTCCGCAGGTGTTCAGTGGTGACGACACAAGATTATCGGCACGTTCGAGCACGGTGCCCCGCTGTCGCGCCTCGATGCTGGCCTTCTGCGACGAACTGCAACGACAGGTGGAGGGGCTGCAGGTCAATCCTACGACCGACGCTGCCGATATGGCCTGGATCAACCACGAGTCGCCTGAGCTGAAGGCACTGTCGCGTGCCACCAAGCGTCTGCCCCGCATCTCGACCGAGCGGTTTGTCGGCCAGTTTTTCAAGAATCCATCGACAATTGCTGAACCCGCCAAGCTGCTGTCCGAATTCCATACGATTGCCAGCGACATGCAGGATATTCCCCTCAAGACGGACCTCTTCCAATATATGACGCGCGAGGAAATGGAGGCCGTCCACGATGCCAACAACGAGCGCATGACCATCGTTAACGGACTGACACCGATCAATGACGGCATACCTGCCCGCTCGAGTATCACCCTTTGGGAAAATATTGAGCGCGAGGCCGATGAAATCGTGGAAAATCACGGTCATGGCGCTTCGCTCCGTTTCGGTCACGACACGGCACTCTATCGGCTGCTCACACTGTTGCAGCTCCAGTTGCCCGGCGATGGGATGGAGGAATTTTTGCCTATGGCCGCCAATCTGCAGATGGTATTCTGTCGCAATGCAGAGGGTGATGTGCTGGTCGGCTTCTGTCTCAACGAGCGGTTGCGGCGCCTGTCTGTCATCCCCTCGGATGAGCTGGGTTTCTATTCGTGGAATGCGGTGAAGGCATATATGCACCGACGCGTCCACGAGCTTGAGCATGTGCGCCAGCTTGCAGCCCTCAACACGATGGTGGGCACGGCGCCGGCCAACACGCGCACGGCCGGTCTTTTCGGCAAAGGAAGCGAGGAGCATGGCCAGACACTGCCCGCCGTGCTCGTGCCCAATGGCCAGACGTTCTGGACACCGCAGACGCGCGACACGGAGAAGAAGTGCGTGGCACCTTATTATTATACTGACACATTGTTCCAGGGCATCCGCGCCAGCCACTGGCTCGTGGGCGGTTGCACGCAGGACTATGGTTCCTTCACGGTAGCTGCGCTTACCGGCCGTCTCCGTCAGCAGCCCGAGGCACGTGCGACACGCTTTACCCATGACCGCGAAGTGTCGCACCCTTATTATTATAAGGTGCAACTGCCCGACGAGCGTCTCACCCTGGAACTCACAGCACTGAGCCATTCAGCCATCCTGCGCGTCACGCCTGTCGAGGATGGTCCTGTGCATATCGTCGTGAACACGAACAGCGACGAGCGCGAGGGTGGCATCAGTCTCGACCAGAAGCAGCACCTCGTCTATGGCTATAATCCCGTCCACCGCATCTATCAGGGCTGGGGCGAGCGCGCCGGATTCAGCGGTCATTTCGTGCTGACCTACGACGATGAAATCGCGGATTTCTCCACTTTTGAGCAGGGTGTGAGCCTCACCTTCAACGGACGTGCCGGACGTGCCATCGAACTGCGCATGGCCACCTCGTTCACCGGCCGCGACGGTGCCCTGCGCAACATGCCTGGTACGCTTTCGTTCGACGACATGGCCCGACAAAACGTCTCAGCATGGGTTGACCGCCTGCACACCATCGACGTCGACGACCCCGACACGGCCCGCGTCAATCAGTTCTACGGTGCCCTCTACCGCGCCTCGTTCCTGCCAAGGGAAATGAGCGACCGCGATGGGAGGTATCCGAAGTTTGGGCAGGGCCCAACAGACCCACCCCCAGCCCCTCCCTGCGAGGGAGGGGAGTATATAGATTTGTACGCCGATAAAGACACAGATGTAACTACTCCCCTCCCTCTCAGGGAGGGGCAGGGGGTGGGTCTGCTGGCCTCTTTCGGCGACTTCTCCATGTGGGACACCTACCGCGCCCTGCATCCCTTATACAATATCATCGTGCCGGACCTGTCGGGGCAGATGATGCAGTCGCTCGTCAGGATGTATGAGGAGGGTGGCTGGCTTCCCATCTTCCCCTGCTGGAACAGCTATACGGCTGCGATGATCGGCGACCATTGCGTCTCTGTTCTGGCCGATGCTTGCGTGAAGGGCATCCGCGGCGTCGACTACGAGAAAGCCTACGAAGGCATGCGCAAAAATGCGATGGAATCGCCGAAAACATTCGATGAATATAAGAACGGCATGGGCCGCCGTGCTTTGACTTCTTATTTAAAGTATGGTTATATTCCTCTGGAAGACAGCGTGATGGAGGCTTTCCATACCAAGGAACAGACGTCGCGCACGCTGGAATATGCCTACGACGACTTTTGCGTGGCGCAGATGGCCAAGGCGCTCGGCAAGACGTCCGACTACGAACAGCTGATGAAACGCTCCGAAAACTGGCGCAATGTCATCAATCCCCGCACGGGCTATGCCGACGGTCGTCATGCTGACGGCTCGTGGGAGAACAACACCGACCTCGTCCACCGCAAACCCTATATCACCGAGGGAGCCACCTGCCACTACACGTGGTATGTGCCCCAGAATATTCCCGGCCTCATTGAGCTGATGGGCGGCAAAACCGCCTTTTCATCGAAGCTCGACTCGATGTTCACCAGCGGGCGCTACTGGCACGGCAACGAACCTTGCCATCAGGTGCCCTGGCTCTTCTCGCTGGCCGGACAGCCCGAGAAGACCCGCCAGTGGGTCCGTCATATCCTCGACACTGAGTATAATGACACGCCAGGCGGCCTCTCCGGCAACGACGATGCGGGTCAGATGTCAGCTTGGCAGGTGTTTGCCATGATGGGCTTCTATCCCGTCTGCCCTGCCACCACGGAATATGTGCTCGGCGCCCCGACACTGCGGCGCATCGTCATCAACCAGCCTTCCGGCCGTCAGTTCGTCATCGAGTGCAATAATCCCTCGGCGGTGCCCGTGCTCAATGGGGTGCGCCTTGATCGCCCGGTGCTTGAGCATAGTGATATTGTCAGCGGCGGGCGTCTGGAGTTTAAGTAATCGGGGAACAGCAAAGCTGTCTTACAAAAACAAAGAAACTCGTGAGTGTGGAATATCTCGGCATCTAAGGCACGTTCAGCTGCCAGTCGATGCCCAGCGGGTTGCCCTGCATCAGGAGCACTAAGGGCAGGTCGTGGCGCTTGGAGATGCGCATCACGGTGCGGTCGACGTCGGCACGACACTCTACGTAGTCGTCGGTCTCCGTCGTGCGCCGCCATGTGATGCCGTCGTACTTCATCCTGCCCTCCTTACACAGTTGCGCAAAGGCTGCACGCGATATAAACCCGAAGGTGCCGTGGCAGTTGTGGTGCACCGTGCCGTCATTTTGCGGGTTTTCCCAGCAAAAAACGTCGGTTCTATCGACAATATGCTGCGAAATCATGTAGCGTGTTGCCTTGCAGCTGACGATGAGCGTGTCGCCCTGCCAGTCATAACCGAACGGCCATGTGCGGAACTGGCGGTTGAGGGTGAAGGAAATGAGAGACCCACCCCCGGCCCCATTCACGAGCAAAGCTCGCCTACCCGTAGCCTTTCCCTGCGAGGGAGGGGAGTATATAGTTTTGCTGTCGGTTTTACCAGCCTCAAACGATAGCTTTCCACCCTCCAACAGCTCCTGATGGGTGACGCGCGCACCGACTATTTCTTTTCCGTTGAGACTGACGCTACCGAAACCGTCGCCTTGCCCCTTCGTGCTGACATGTAACTGCCGGCCGTTAGGCAGATGGAACGTATACTCCTTTAATAAAGGCAGGTTGAGCAGATAGACGTCAGTGCCAGCTAAGGGATATAGGCCCATCATGTGGAAGGCGAGCCACGACGACATGGCGCCCGAGTCGTCGTTGCCGGGCAGACCGTCGGGACGATCGGTGTAGTGGTCGCGGATAATCTGGTGGATGCGCTGCGTGCTCAGGTCCGGGCGCCCGATCCAGTGGTAGAGACAGGGTGTCAGGAACGACGGTTCGTTCTGCACGTTGTAGTAGCCTTTTTCAAAGAACAGGTCGAGCCGCTTCCGGAACTGCTCCGCTCCGCCGCAGGCCTCGATGAGGCCCTCCACGTCGTGCGGGATGCTGAGTGAATATTCCTCGCTCGTAGCCTCATAGAAGAAGGTCGACCACCAGGGCACGTACCACGGCGCCACCTTCGTCGTCGGACAGTAGGGAATCTTGGGCTTGATGACTTTCGACTGCCCCCAGACAACACTGTCGAGCCAATGGCCGTCAGCATCACGGGGAAGAATAAAGCCTCGCATGCCGTCATATTCATGGTCGGTGCGCCAGAGGTTGTGCCAGTTTTTGCTCCTCTTGGCGTAATTTTCCGCGATTTCATCGCGACCGAGACCTCGCGCTACCTGGGCGACGCACCAGTCGCAGAAGGCATACTCCACGGTGCGGTTGCCGGCGCGTGGGATACCATAGGGAACATAGCCTAAGCGTTTGTATTCGTTCAGACCGCCGCGGCCGTGCTTCTCATGGTCGGCTCCGGGGTCTTCTTCTCCGTCTTTGAGCATGGCCTCGAGTGCCAACTCATAGTCTATGCCGCTGAGCTGCTTGGCATAGGCGTCGGCGATGACCACCTCAGCATTGGAGCCGCCTTGGGTGCGACCGTTGCAGTCGCCGCTGCGGGCATCGGGCATGTAGCCTTCGCGCTTGTAGATATTGAGCAGAGAATTGACAATGGCGGTCTCACGGTCAGGGTCGAGCAGTGTGATGAGCGGCGACGATGTGCGGTAAGTGTCCCAGATGGCGTAGTAATCGTCATAATAAGGCGTTTCGGTCCATTTCGGATTCTCGCCGGTTTTGTCGATGGGCATGAGCATCGTGTGGTAAAGGCCTGTGTAGAACATGCGCTTCTGCTCATCCGTTCCCTCAATGTCAACCTTCGAGAGCGTGCTTTCCCATGCTTGGCGGAGCCTTGACAGACAAGTTGGGAAGTCGATAGAATCGATGTTTTTTGCAGCTTTTGCGGCAGAAATGTAGCTGATGCCCACCTTTGCCGTGACGAGAGTGTCAGAGAAAGACAGATGTCCTTCAGAATAGCGGAAAGGCTGGTCTGACTGCAGAGAAAAATAGACAGTGTAGGCGTCGCCGTTGTTCCAGCCGCCACGCACTCGGCTGAATCCACGCACTTCGTGATCGCTGACGGCCTCCAGCTCACTGCCGACAAATTGTTGGCGTTCGCGCAGGTCGGGCACTGTGTCTTTTCCTAAGAAATGAGTCGGGTCGATCAGAATGTTACCTTTTCCGGGAAAGTGAAACCGGTAATGGGCACATCGCTCGCTTGTCGTGATTTCGGTTCGGATGCCATTCTCAAACGTCGTGGTGTAATAGCCCAAAGCGATGTCTTCACTCTGTCGGTGCTGAGGTGCAGGGCTGTCGAGGTAAGGCATAATCAGGATGTTGCCATATTTCTGACCGCCGCCGGTGCCGCTGACGTGTGTCTGCGAGAAGCCTGTGACGACCTCGGGCATCGGGGCCCAGCCAGCATTGGGCGTGACGGTGCAGTCGGGGCCGGGCTTCACCATGCCATAGGGCATGCTTGGCCCTGGGAAGGTGCGGCCCACACCGACGCTGCCGATGCGTGGGTCGACGTATTGCCATTTGGTGTTGACGTTGGTGTCAAGGTGGGGCACGCATTGGCGAATGGTGACGGGAATAGTCTTGAAGTCAACAGTCTGCTTTGTGACGTCCATCTGCACGACGCAGGCCTTGGCGTTAAGTTCGCGGGTTGGGTCGAAGATGAAATTGCCAATGCTGTAGTAGATAGGGGCGCCGCGGTAGTGCTCGATGGTCTGTAGGGTGTGGGTGTGGTGGCAGACGAGGGCGTCGGCTCCGGCATCAATGAGCCGATGAGCATCGAGCCGCTGACTGGGCGTAGGCGTCAACTGGTGCTCTGCGCCCCAGTGGAGACTGACCACGATGACGGCATCCGGCTCCTGCCGACGCAGACGATGAACCCGCATGAGCAGCGAGTCCATAGGCTCCTGACTGACACAGGGCTGATTGTCGAGATAAGCAAAGTTCTCGAGAGCCAGCCGCAGCGATGGCACGAGCCACACGCGCCGTGGCTTCTCAGTCAGCAACACAGGCTCGGAGGCCTCGGTTATCGTTGCTCCGGCTCCGATGGGCACCATGTCGGCCTTGAGGATATTCTGACGCGTATCCGTCAAGCCCCGGCGCCCTTGGTCGATGGAGTGGTTGTTGGCTAAGTTGAGGTGAGTGATGCCGTGCGCCTTAAGACATTCCAGCCATTCGGGCTCAGCACGGAAGATGAAACGCTTCTGGACGGGCGCCTTGATCTTGGTGGCAGGGCATTCCAGGTTGCCCACGACGGCCTGGGCCGCACGGAAAAGGGAGTCGACCGTCCCGGTGAAGAGACAGTCGGCTCCCTTTCGCTCAATAACCTGACGGACACCCCGGTCGAGCAGGATGTCGCCAGTGAAAAGGATGGAGGTCCGTTCGTTCTGTGCGTCGGCATGATATGCCGACAGACAGGACAGACTAACAGCCAGAGCTATAGAAAACTTCCTCATTGTCAACGGGGGCTTCTTTCAAGGGAACAGTGATAGGCTCCATCCACGAGGGCACACCCTGACGCGGGTCTTTCTTCAGGCGCTCTTGCCATTCCTCGTCGTTCATGCGCTGTTCGTTGTAGGGGCGCGTAAATTCGCGATAAGAGAAGACGGCGCCGCGCATCAGGTAAAGATAACCGTCGATTTCGACGACCACGTAGAGCTCGTCAGCCGGGCCGACACCTTCATAAAGGATGGACTGCTGCGGGTTGTTGTCAGCGTTGGCCGTATAGACATCGGCCACGAGAGCCACACTGCGCTCCGGCCCCTGTATGGCCTCCCACTCCCAGAGGTTCTGCTCGGGCTCGCGGAGCATCTCGAGCGACAGGTTCTCGAAGGCGGCACCGATATGCTCAATCTGGTCGCACTCCTCGTCGGTGAGGGCCTGCCCTTCCAGTTCCTTCTCGCTGGCCTTGAGCAGGAAGGCCAGCCGCTCGCTCATCTGCTCCGTGATGGAGCGGGTGCGCTCGGTGTGCATCCCGTAGGTTTCGAAGACGTCGTTGGTCTGTTTGAGCAGGTCGATGGCCTTACGCCAGAACTTGACGTTCGGCTCCACATAGCCCTTGACCACGGGCTCAGGCGGTCCGCCGGCTCCGCACTCGGCACCCATCGGCTGCTTGGCGTATAGGATGGCGTCGTGTTTCAGTTCTGCCCAAGAGGCGAGGGCCGCGTTCAAATCCTTGCGGCCCCATTCTGGCGTCAGCATGAAGTAAGGTGCGCCGTCGGTCGTCTCGGTGACGGTCTTGAGGGCTTCAATCCACTTCACGGCTACGTTCTGCTGCCAGTTGACGGAGTCCATGCGCAGTTTCATGCGCTCCAGGTTGGGCTTGTACTGCTCCCAGCGCTTAGCCTCGTTGAACTCGTCGGTGAGGATTTTCTCGGCCAGCGAGTTGCCCAGTGCGGCAAAGACGTCGAGGCCGCGCGGCGTGGAACGCTTCGTCACCTCAGAATCGTAGTCGACCATCTCCTGCAGCACCTCGGCGTCGGGCTGATAGCGCTGCGGCATCAGTCGCACCTTGTTGCGCCCGCTGCGCTGGAACCTCGGGCGGATGTGCGTCTGCTGCTCAGCCAGCTGGTCGACCTTCCTGCAGAAGGCTGTGAAGTCGGGCTCGGCCTTGGCAATGTCCCACACCTGCAGGATGCTCACGTCGTCGGGCTCGCCCATGAGGAAGGTCAGGGGCTCGGTCAGTGTCTTGTAGATAGCCGTCAGGCGGTTGCTTTCCCCGATGGTCTGGGCCATCCGCAGGGCCCGCCTCATTTGTTGCTCATTGTCGGTGCGGAAGGGCACCGTCTGCAGCCACATCATGGCGCGGAAGTAGCGTTGCAGCGTCTCGTTGCGGGTGTAGTGACCGCGGGGTCTGAACAGGCTGTATTCAAAAGGTGCTTCCGTACAGCCGAGGAATTCCGAAATCTCGTTCTCTGCCTTCTTAGCCTGCAGGAATTCGTGTCTGGCGGCGGGATTGTCGATAGGTTCCTCGTCCTGCAGCAGGGACAGGGCCACGGTCAGGAAAGTACAGAGCCATTCCGACGTGGAATCGCTTCGGAGCATCAGTTCGCTGCGGGTCTCGCGGCAGAGCTGTTCCGTCAGGTAATAGTAGCGCGTCTGTTCCACTTCGCGCAGCAGGGCGTCGAAGTAGAGATGGTAGAGCTGCAGATACAGGTCGGTAGTGACAAATGACGGAAACGCATGATAGTCGTTCTGCTCGTAGACATGGAACAGCTGCAAGTGCTCGGCCGGCACGATGGCAAATCCGTTTTTGGCCAGCCTGTCGTAAAGTTCCTGCGGGAAGGTGGTCATCTGGGCCGGGTTGACGAGGTTGTCCATGTTCACCCGCTTCTCGGTGCTGCCCGTGTTGAAGTTCAGCTTCAGCAGTTCCTGTTCGCGCTGCTTGATGCGGTCGATGAAGGCCAGCTGCTCGTCGGTGTAGCCGAGGGCTTCCGGCTTGATGGCTTGGTAGTAAGACTCGCGCCAGGGTAGGTCGTCGTCGTAGGGGATGTCCATGAAGTTGTCAGACGTCTCGTCGAAGGCCCACATCAGCGAGTCATACCACGTTGTGGTCTCGAAGATGCCGCGCAGGTAGGCATCGCGGAATGGATAACCCTTACGAGCTGCAAAGGCATTGCGCAGGATACGCAAGTCGCTGACGGGCAGCGCCGTGATGTCCATCTGTGTGTCGATGGTGTCGATGAGACTCTCGATGTCGATGTGACTCAGTGGGACGGCTGTCTGTTCGACAGTGCCTTGCTTTTGGTTGCAGGCTGCGAGTAGCAGTAAGCTCGCGAAAAGTAATGATAGCTTCTTCATTGTCGGAAAATGTTGATGGCGGTTGGTGAATCAGTGGGATTGACGATGAATCGCTCGAAGCGGAGTCCGAAGTCATCCCAGCGGTAGTCGCTGACGGCGTAGACGCTGTCGCCCGAGGTCTCGAGGGCGCGCACCCGGCCGTCGACGTAGCGGAAGTCAATCAGCGAGGCACCGAGTTTCGAACCGAGCCACAGCGGTCGCACCTTGTTGCCGACCGTCTTGAAGATGAACAGCCGGCGGCCCTTTTCGGGGTGGAAGCGTGTGCTCTTGACGACGCCCACCAAAGCATCCTCTCGGCCGTCGCCGTCGACATCGCCCGTCTGGAACCAGTAGACGGGGTAGGGCAGGGGCCAGTCGTTCAAGTGATAGAGCGAGTCGTTGGTTTTTGTCAAGTGGTAGGTGGTAGGTGTGGTAGGTTCGGTAGGTTTAGTAGGTGAAGTAGGTGCAGTAAGGGCATTGCCTACTAAACCTACTAAACCTACCGCACCTACCACTACTAACCACAGTCCCCTCATAGCAGCGCCTTGATTTCAGCCTCCAGGTCTTTCATCTGCGTGGAGCGCTTCTGCAACTGGTTCTGCCGGTCGATGGTGAAGAATTCAGGCACGGCCTGCACATTATATTTCGCGAGCGACTCACCATCGGCATCGCGCACCGTGATCCACGGCAGGGCGGCCACCTGCTGTTTCCAGAAGTGCTCGTCGGGGTCGATGCTGACTTGATAGATTTCCAGTCCGCGGTCGTGATATTTATTATATAGTTCGCGTAGGAGAAGGATGCGGGCAGCCGACTCCGACGTGGCAAAGGCATGGAAGTCGAGCAGCACCACCTTGCCCTTCAGCTCGGTCAGCGTGCGCAGCTGGCCCTTGTTGTCGGGCAGGCTGAGCTCTACAACGCCCGACTGCACAATCTTGTCGGCATCGATCACCTGATTCTGGCGGGCATCGACGGTGCGGGCCTCGTTCATGCTCTTGAGCGTGATGTTGCGCAGGTTCTGCGTGCGCTCAGCGTTGGGATAATAGGTATCCCACGACGTGGCGACGGCACCGAACGTGCGCATGTCGTCGCGGCTGGCATGAGGGTTGAAGATGGGCATCTGCCCGAGCGTCTGGAACAGGGCGAAGTACGACGATGTCTGATCGGGTCCCTGATAGATGAAGTTAGTCACGACGTCCTGCTTATAGCGCTCCACGAGAGCCTCCACCGAGTCGGCGAGCTGCTGCCCGATGAAGCCCCGCTGCAGGGCGATGACCTGCCGTTGCAACTGCTGCTGCCGGAGAGCCAGCTGTCGGATGCGCTCACAGTTCTCCGAGCCCTCCACAGTGTAGTTGGAGGCCATGCCCGGATAGCGTGCGTTGATGCTGACCGTCTCGGTGGAGTCAATCGAGAAGTTGATGATCTGTCCGTCGATGCGCAGCACGTAGAAGTCGGGAGCCTCCGGCGCATCGGCCTTGAAGCAGAATGCCCCGTCGGATGCAAGCCTCACCGAGTCGATGACGACGGGCCCGCTGAGCGCCATGTGGTGCAGATAGAGCACGGAGTCCTGCGCTCCCTCGATCGTACCCTCGACGGTGAATTTTTCCTTTTGTGAACAGGCACCCATGCCGATGACGGCCAGCGAGAGTGCAAAAAACTTGAAAAATGTTTTCATTTAAGTGGCTGTTTGTTGATTTTGGGTGCAAAGATAACGCTTTTATTCATAAAAAACAAAAAAAAGCGGGTGAGAATTCTTTTATTTCTCTAATTATGTGTACCTTTGCGCCGTTTTTTATTTATAGATGTTTTTAAATTAAGATGAACGTAATTACAAAGACCGTTCAATTGCCTGATGGAAGAACCATCACAATTGAAACCGGGAAATTGGCCAAACAGGCCGACGGCAGCGTGGTGCTGCGCATGAACAACACCGTTCTGCTGGCCACCGTCTGCGCCGCCAAAGATGCAGTTCCCGGAACAGATTTCATGCCTTTGCAGGTAGATTATCGTGAACAGTACAGTGCAGCCGGCCGTTTCCCCGGCGGATTCACAAAGCGCGAAGGCAAGCCTGGAGACAACGAAATCCTTACATCGCGACTGGTGGACCGCGTTCTTCGTCCGCTGTTCCCCAGCAATTACCATGCTGAAGTTTTTGTCAATGTCATGCTGCTCTCGGCCGACGGTGTCGACCAGCCCGACGCTCTGGCCGGTTTTGCCGCCTCGGCTGCTTTGGCTTGCAGCGATATTCCCTTCGAATGCCCCATCTCGGAGGTGCGTGTGGCTCGCGTCAACGGCGAGTATGTCATTGATCCCACCTACGACCAGATGAAGCATGCCGACATGGACATCATGGTCGGTGCATCGGCTGACAACATCATGATGGTGGAAGGCGAGATGAAGGAGGTTTCAGAGCAGGATCTGCTCGGCGCCCTCAAGGCTGCCATGGATGCCATCAAGCCCATGTGCGAGCTGCAGGCCGAGCTCTCGAAGGAGCTGGGCACCGACGTGAAGCGTGAGTACGACCACGAGGTGAACGACGAGGAGCTGCGCGAGCGTATGAACAAGGAGCTCTATCAGCCCGCCTACGACATCACCAAGCAGGCCCTGCCCAAGCAGGAGCGTGCCGACGCCTTCGAGAAGTTGCTCGAGGACTTCAAGGAGAAATTCTTCGCTGAGCGTGCCGCCCAGTCAACCACACCTACCGAACCAACTACACCTACCATCTCCGACGACGAATACGCAGCCATGATGGACCGTTACTATCACGACGTGGAGCGCGACGCCATGCGCCGTTGCATCCTCGACGAGGGCATCCGTCTTGACGGCCGTAAGACTGACGAGATCCGCCCCATCTGGTGCGAGGTCAGTCCGCTGCCCATGCCTCACGGAAGCTCTATCTTCACCCGTGGCGAGACCCAGGCCCTGGGCACTTGCACGCTGGGCACCAAGCTTGACGAGAAACTCGTCGACGACGTGCTCGAGCGCGGCTACATGCGCTTCCTGCTGCACTATAACTTCCCGCCCTTCTGCACCGGCGAGGCTAAGGCTCAGCGCTCGGTCGGCCGCCGCGAGATCGGCCACGGCCATCTGGCATGGCGCGGCCTGAAGGGTCAGATTCCCGAGGACTTCCCCTACACGGTGCGTCTCGTGAGCCAGGTGCTCGAGTCGAACGGCTCCTCGTCGATGGCCACCGTCTGCGCCGGAACGCTTGCCCTGATGGACGCCGGCGTGCCCATGAAGAAGCCCGTCTCGGGCATCGCCATGGGTCTGATCAAGAATCCCGGTGAGGACAAGTTTGCCGTGCTCAGCGACATCCTCGGCGATGAGGACCACCTGGGCGACATGGACTTCAAAACCACCGGCACACGCGACGGTCTGACCGCCACGCAGATGGACATCAAGTGCGACGGTCTCTCGTTCGACATCCTCGAGAAAGCCCTCATGCAGGCCAAGGCCGGTCGCGAGCACATCCTCGGCAAGCTTGTCGAGACCATCGCTGAGCCCCGCGCCGAGTTCAAGCCGCAGGTGCCCCGCATCGTCCAGATTGAGATTCCGAAGGAGTTCATCGGTGCCGTCATCGGCCCTGGTGGCAAGATTATCCAGCAGATGCAGGAGGACACCGGCACCTCGATCAACATCGAGGAGACCGAGGGCGTCGGCAAGGTGCAGGTCAGCGGTCCTGACAAGGACTCCATCGAGGCTGCACTGGCCAAGATCCGTGCCATCGTGGCTATCCCCGAGGTGGGCGAGATCTACGACGGCGTCGTCCGCTCAATCATGCCTTACGGCTGTTTCGTCGAGATTCTGCCCGGCAAGGACGGTCTGCTCCATATCTCCGAGATTGACTGGAAGCGCCTCGAGACCGTCGAGGAGGCTGGCATCAAGGAGGGCGACCTCATCCAGGTGAAGCTGCTCGAGATTGACCCGAAGACCGGTAAATACAAACTGTCGCACCGCGTGCTCATCGAGAAGCCCGAGGGCTACGTCGAGCGTCCTGCCCGCCGTGAGCGTGGTGAGCGCAACGGTGAGCGCCGCAATGACCGTGGCGACCGCCGTGAGCGTGGAGGCGATCGTGGTGACCGCCGCGGTGGTGACCGTCGTCAGCAGAGTGAGCGCCACCAGCGTCCCGCCGACGAGCAGGGTGAGCCCTATCGCGACACCGCCCAGAAGCAGGAGCCGAAGGACTTCACCGATGCTCTTGACCACATGGACTTTTGAAAAATAAAAACAACAGAAAAAGGCTGCGCATCGTTTTGGTGAGCGGCCTTTTTTTTTTGTTGGAAAAATGCTGACAAAATGAAAGCACACGCAGGCAGATGAGGGCGAGGCAGGGTACGGTTTGAGTTTCGTACATCGGCGCTGTACGGTTCGTACATCACCGATGTACCATTCGTACAGCACCGATGTACGAAATTTAATGTTGTAATCAAATGAAAGCATTGGATTCTGAAAATCCTTTACATTTCATTTTTTCTTGATTTTGTTCTCAATTATGTTTGATTTCTGCGCGATGTGCTTCCCATGAAGCCAATGGCGTCGACCCCCGGAAATCACTTCAAAAAGGGTGCGAAAAGGATAATCGTGTAAATAAAACACTAATTTTTTGCCCTCGGACGCAAAAAAACTTCTAAAAATGATACGAGTTATTAAATTTTTGATTATCTTTGTGCCCGAAAAGCCAAATTCTTAATATAGGGCTTCTATTAACGACCGACTATCATAGATTGTAACAACTACATATTTTACTAACTTTTTAACATTTAAGCTTATGAAAATTTCAAAACTACTCGTTTTGAGTGCACTGTGCCTCTTTGGCATCGGCGCACAGGCTGCTGACCTCATCGAGCGCACCCAGCCCACCAATGCTGACGTGCCTCAGACGGCTGTGGCTTTCCAGGCAGGTAAGACCTATCTGCTCTACAACACTGGCACCCAGTTGTTCTACACGCAGGGTAATGCGTGGGGTACACGCGCCAGTATCGGTCCGCTCGAGGAGGCCATCCGTGTTCACCTCGATGAGTATGCACCGGAAGGTGAGACGCTTGAGGAAGTGACCTATCAGTTCTTCAACTACTCGTGTGTCCGTTCGCGCACCTATTCATGGCATCAGAGCTGGTTCGACAGCGCTGCCCAGATGTACACAGACCTCGCTTCGCAGGCCAACAAGTATTGGGCTGTGGTCGATATGGGTGGCAACACCTATCGTCTGAAGGCTGCCCAGCTGAACCCCGACATCAAGTCGGACGGTACGCAGTTCGTCGGCCGCGACGAGACTGTCTCACAGGACGCTTCGAACCTGTATGCCGACCTGCCCAATGACGAGATTTTCCCCCTGACGTCGTTCCTGACTGAGGGCGAAGGCCATCACATCGACTGGCAGTTCTTCGATGCTATCGTCTTTGAAGTCTACGATGCCGCTATGGCCCTGAAGGAGCAGATTGAGCTCGCTGAGGGTGAGGGCGTCGACGTTTCGGCTGCCGTGGCTGTCTACAACAACACCAGCGCCACGCTCGATCAGATCAATGCCGCAACTGAGACCCTGAAGATTGCCCGCTCGCAAAACACGTTCGGCAATGTGGTCAACGGCCAGGCCAACGATGTGACCACGCTCATCGAGAACCCCGACTACGACAACGAGAACAACGACGGTTGGGAAGGCACGGTGCCCGCATTCCAGAGCTACACCGATGCTGAGCACTACAACAAGAACTTCGACACCTATCAGAATCTCGGCCACGTCCCCACGGGCGTCTTCGCACTGGGTCTGAAGGCTTTCTATCGTGCAGGTTCTACCTCTGAATCCTACACCGCTCACCAGACCGGTGCCAACCTCAATGCCAAGCTCTATGCCACTATCGGCAGCGCTACGACCGAGCAGTCGATTGTCAACATCTTCGAAGGTGCTAAGACGACCACCATCGGCGTCGGCACCGAGGTTTCTGCCGGTGATCCCGCTCTCTACGTGCCCAACAACATGCAGGCTGCTGAGGCTTACTTCAATGCAGGCCGCTATCAGAACACCATGCTCATCGACGTCACTGAGGCTGGCGACATGACCATCGGTCTGAAGAAGACGACCCTGATTAGCACCGACTGGACCATCTGGGACACTTGGACACTCACCTACTACGGCACGGGCGACGAGGCCTTCAAGGCTTATGTCGAGGACTTCAAGGCCCAGTTCAACGGCTATGAGGATGAGCGTGTCGAGGCTGCAAGCCCCTTCTATAACACTGTGGGTATGAACTATACCACCTCGTATCTGGAGGCTCTGAAGAATGTCAGCACCGACGCGACCAACAAGGCTGAGGCCGAGGAGGCTGTCGCTCAGGTGAAGGCTGCTGCTGCCCTGCTCGAGGAGAACATCGCCCTCTGGGCCGAGTATCTCGCTCTGGCCAAGGAGGCTGCCGCTCTGGCTGGCAATGAGAACATCGACCAGGACGATGAGCTCGTTCAGGACGTGACCGACTGGGCTGACATGGATGCTGGCGACGCTTGGGACGAGCAAGAGCTCACCAACGACGAGCTGCGCGAACTCATCGCCAAGATGAGCGCCGACATCGCTGAGGCATCGAAGCGCTTCGTTCAGGGCGACCGCATTGACATGACTGCCCTGCTGACCAACCCTGCCTACACCGGCAACGCCAACGGCTGGACCCGTGAGGCTGCCAGCGGTGGTAACGTCGCCTGGGGTAGCAACTGCTACGAGGCTTGGAACAACGCCAGCTTCGACGTCTATCAGGTTGTGAAGAATGCTCCCGAGGGCATCTACGAGATCGAGGTGCAGGGTTTCTATCGCTATCTGCGCGGCGACAATGCCTGGAACGCTTATCAGGCTCAGACTGAGAGCTATGTGAAGCCCGGCGGCGCTCCCGTGTATGTCTATATGAACACCAAGCAGACGCCGTTCCAGAACGTGTTCGATGAGCCTGTCACCGAGTCTTACGTCAATACCGACCAGCTCTCCGTTACCACCGAGGATGGCGAGACATGGTATTTCCCCAACTGCATGGCCAACAGTAACGAGGCCTTCACCGCCGGCATGTACAAGCAGTCGGCCTACGGTATCATCCGTGCCGGTCAGGACATGCGCATCGGTGTGAAGGGTGTGTCGAACCAGGGTGGCGACAGCTGGGTCATCTGGGACAACTTCAAACTCTATAACGTCGGTAAGAACAAAACGGCTGTGCTCAACGTGCTCCCCGATGAAATTGCCAACGCCAAGTCCATGCTCAGCGAAAACATGGGTAAGACCATCTACGAGAACCTCGTGGCTGCCATCAATGCCGCTGAGGCTGCCCTGACGAGCGACGACAGCGACGTGCTGTTCGATGCTCTGAGCAACCTCTTCGACGCTGAGGAGAATGTCAGCGCTTCGATTGCCCTCTTCAAGGAACTCAATGATGCCAATGAGAGCCTGATGGACGTCTTCGGCAAATATGAGCAGACTGCTTCTGACGCTGCCCAGGCTGCTGCCGGTGCCCTCTATGAGGAGATCGCCGCCGCCATCGCCGGCCACCAGATTGAGGATGCCGACGTGGCTGACTATCTGATCAAGATCAAGTCTGCCAAGACGCAGCTCCGCCTGCCGAGCGACTATGCCGATGCCAGCGACCTGGCTCCCGTCGAAGTGTCGCCCGTCATCGAGAACTATGCTTATGATGAAGACAACAGCGGTTGGGACGGCACGGCTTCTGCTTACGATGCTACAGCCGGCAACGTCGAGATCTTCAACGCCAACTTTGACTACTATCAGGACATCTACGGCCTGCCCGCAGGTACCTATCAGCTTTCGGTCCAGGGCTTCTATCGCGCTGGCAGTTTTGCTAATGACTACAACAGCTATGTGGCTAATCCCGACAGCCTCAACTATGCATTCTACTATGCTATGGTGCTCAACGAGGGCAACAGCATCTACAGCAGCAAGTCGATCAAGCGTCTGGCCGCTGAGGCTATGGATGCAAGTCTTGGCGACGGCTTCGTCGAAGCGGTTGATGGCTGTGGCAAGTACGTGCCCAACACGATGGTGGCCGCTGGCGACGCCTTCCTGACTCAGGTTGATCCCAACGATAAAGAGTCGCCCTTCTACTACATGAACGAACCTCTCACCTTCAAGGTGGGTGCCGACGGCTATGCTCGTGTCGGTCTGAAGAAGGAAGAGAACCTCACCGACAACTGGTGCATCTGGGACAACTGGACGCTCGTTTACTTCGGTCAGAACAGTGAGCTCGTCGTCGACGGCGACGCTTCGCAGGGCATAGAGAACATCCAGCTTGGCGAGCCCGTCCGTACAGAGTTCTTCACTCTTGACGGCCGCAAGGCTGCAGGCCTCATGAAGGGCATTGTCATCATGAAGCAGACCATGGGCAATGGTGCTGTCATCATCAAGAAGATCCGCAAGTAAGAACAGCGAGAAACGTGAAAATCAATAAGTGTATTGATTCATGACCAAGGGGACTGGGAACAGGTTTGTCTACAAGTCTGTTCCCGTTCCCCTTATTCATATCCTCGTGGGGGATCAACCACCCCCAACCCCTCCTTTCTAAGGAGGGGAGTACGAGGTAGAACCATTTTAATGAATAACGTCAAGGGGAAAAACTAACCCAAAACTCCCCTCCTTGGAAAGGAGGGGTTGGGGGTGGTTGACATCTCCCAAGGTGGAAACGAACCCCAAACTCCCCTCCTTGGAAAGGAGGGGTTGGGGGTGGTTGACATCTCCCAAGGTGGAAACGAACCCCAAACTCCCCTCCTTGGAAAGGAGGGGTTGGGGGTGGTTGACATCTCCCAAGGTGGAAACGAACCCCAAACTCCCCTCCTTGGAAAGGAGGGGTTGGGGGTGGTTGACATCTCCCAAGGTGGAAACGAACCCCAAACTCCCCTCCTTGGAAAGGAGGGGTTGGGGGTGGTTGACATCTCCCAAGGTGGAAACGAACCCCAAACTCCCCTCCTTGGAAAGGAGGGGTTGGGTGTGGTTGACATCTCCCAAGGGGGAAACGAACCCAAAACTCCCCTCCTTAGAAAGGAGGGGTTGGGGGTGGTTGACATCTCCCGCCAAAAACAGCACTGCCAATGGAGCATAAGGAAAGAATCCACAACCTCGCAGCAAGCAAAGACTTGCGCAGAGAGCTGCGCAACAACGCCACCGCCGCCGAGGCCGCTCTATGGGGCTTCCTTAAAAAAGGACAGATAGACGGACTGAAATTCCGCCGCCAGCACAGCGTCGGAGAATATGTCCTCGATTTCTACTGCCCGGCAAAACGGCTCAACATTGAGCTCGACGGAGGCATTCACAATGAAGTGATGCACGACGTCCACGACGAACAGCGAACAAACTATCTCAACGCGCTGGGCATCACGGTGTTGCGCTATTCAAATGAGGTGGTGTTCCGACAGCCAGAGGCTATTTGCGACAGTATTCGCAACTTTGCCGCTAAGAATATGTTTCTCGGTGGCTTCCATAAGGATGAATATATTGAATAAACACTATATATAATTAAGGTGTACAAACTGCCACGGGGGATCAATCACCCCCGACCCCTCCTTTCCAAGGAGGGGAGTCGCGGTCGAGGACGCACATTGCGGGGGATCAACCACCCCCGACCCCTCCTTTCTAAGGAGGGGAGTCATGATAGATAAATAAAAGAAAACAATAATACTAACAAAACTCTATGAAACGTAAAACTATCGTAATTCAAAAGCGACAGGTGGCGATGGCCATCTGCGGGATGCTGATAGGGACAGCCACGCTGACCACGTCGTGCTCCGACGACGTGCTCACCGGACAGCCATCATGGCTGGGCAACTCTATCTACGAGCGCCTGCAGGAGGACGGCCATTACAAGACCACCCTGCGCCTCATCGATGACCTGGGACAGGCTGAAGTGCTTGGTCATACAGGTTCGAAGACGCTTTTCGCCGCTGACGACAATGCCTTCAATGAGTGGTTTAGCCACAACTCGTGGGGCGTCAACAGCTATGAACAGCTCACCGATGCACAGAAGAAACTGCTTCTGAACAACTCGATGATCAACAATGCCTACCTCATCGAGCTGATGTCGAACGTGAGCGGCAACCCGCCCATGGAGGGTATGGCCATGCGACGCGAGACGGCGGCCTCCATCTATGACTCCGTCTACGTCATGCCCGCGTCGGCAATGCCAAAGACCGAAGCCTGGGCCGACTATCGTGAGCGCGGCAAGAGTATGCCTATCTTCAAGGATGGCACCACCGCCCCGATGATTCACTTCCTGCCAGCCTTTATGCGCTACTACAAGATCACTGATGAAGATCTCTCCGTGCTCACCAACGGACAAGCCAACTCGACCAATGAGGCCTGGGTGAACGGCAAGAAGGTCGTGGAGCGCGACATCACCTGCAAGAACGGGTACGTGCAGAAGGTCGACGGCGTCATTGAGTCGTCGCCTAACATGGCCGAGATTCTGCGCCAACACCCGCAGATGTCGATGTGGTCGGAGCTCGTCGACCGTTTTTCGGCTCCCTACTACCATGCCAACGGCACCCGCGAGTATAACCGAATCTACAATAACGAGGACTCCGTCTTCACCCTACGCTATTACAGCAAGCGTTCCCTGGGCGGCGAGGCCAACAACCGCATGCCTAACGGCGAGACGGTTCCGGCCCAGCTCACCTTTGACCCGGGATGGAATCATTACATGTATTCCAACACGATGGGCTACGACCTGCACTACGATGCCGGCGCCATGATCGTGCCTACGAACGAAGCTCTTCAGGAGTGGTGGAACGGCGACGGCCGCGACCTGCAGGACGAGTATAAGTCGTGGGACAGCATTCCCGACGCCACGCTGGCTAAGCTCCTCAACGTCAACATGCTGCCGACGTTCACCGAGAGTGTGCCTTCGAAGTTCGACCACGTGCTCAACGACGCCAAGGAGGTGCTCGGCATCAAGGTCGAGGACATTGACTCGTGCTTCATGGGATGCAACGGCGTGGTCTATCTGGTCCACAAGGTGTTCTCGCCGGCCGAATATGCTTCTGTGGCTTATCCCGCACTGGCCCACGCCTCGACGATGAACGTCATCTACTGGGCCATCGACCAGCGCAGCTTCCTGCCATACCTGCTCTCCATGGACTCGAAGTACGCCTTCCTGATGCCCACCAACGACGCCATGCTCTATTACATCGACCCTTCCACCTACGGAGTTACCAACACGCTGACGGGCGACGACAGCGAGGCTTACACCGTGGAGGCTCCCCAGATGATATCCTTCCGCTATGACGCAACCAAGACCGCTGATGAGCGCGTTCAGGCCAGCCGCTTCAACTGTACGGTCGACGCTGACGGCAACATCACGCAAGGCGCCCGCACACAGCTTGAGGTGGGCCGCAACGTGATTAACAAGATGCTTGACGACCTGATGAACCAGCTCATCATTGTCATCCCTGACAAGTCGAAGACGCTTGAGGACTATGTGCGCGAGGGCTATCAATACTTCAAGACCAAGGGCGGCAGCCTCATCAAGGTGATGCAGCAGCCCGACGGCAGCCTGGCCTTCGCCGGCGGCTGGCAGATGGAGCACAACGACAAGCCGCTGCCCGCCACCGAGGTCTACACCAAGACCAACGGCCGCTCCTATCAGATTGAGAACCAGGTGCCCATGACGGCTCAGAAGTCGTTCTACATGACGCTGCGCGAGCATCCGGAGTACAGCTCGTTCTTCAATCTGCTCGAAAACGACTTTACCTCGCTGATGTCAGAGAAGCTGAATAACAAGTACACCCCGAGCGGACAGGCTCAGGGCAACAAGAACATGTCGCTCTTCGACAATTATAACTATACGGTCTACGTGCCTACCAACAGCTCGTTGCAGCAACTGCAGCGCGACGGTCTGCTGCCCACCGACCGTGAGCTCGAGGCCGACTTGTTGCTCTGGGAAGAGGAAATCAGCAGCAGTGAGACACGCGAGCACACCGTGCTCGACAGCATCTGCGAAGCAGAGAACTGGTACGCCCCGTCGTCTACATGGGAAGACAAGGAAGCCACGATGGAGAAGGTGCGTGCCTGCCTGAATGACGTCATCAGCGACTTCATCCGCTATCATGTACAAGACCACTCTCTGGCCATCGGAATGGCACCTGAAGCCAACCAGACAGACAACAACTACGAGTCGATGAAACGTAATCCCGCCACGGGCCGCTTCTTCCCCCTCACCGTCGAGTTCGACAACGAGAAACTCAGTGTCACCGACATCATGGGCAACACCCGTCAGGTGCAGAAGACCGAGGGACTCTACAACAACGTCTGCCGTGAATATTGGTTCGAGGGCTCGAACAACAGTGCCCGGCTCTTCATGGCCAGCGACGCCGTGGTCCACTTGATCAGCGCACCGCTCTTCTACGAGCAGATGAAGCCCTGGCGCCAGGTGGTCAGCGACTATCTTAAACAAAACTAAGGAGGAGGACTACGCAATATGAGAATACTTAAGCATATCATCATGGTGCTGGCGCTGATGTTCACCACGACCATCGGTGCACAGACAATCTCGTCGGTTCACGGAACAGTGAGCGACGATATGGGTCCGCTTATGGGGGCGACGGTCTGCGAAATCGACGCTACCGGACGTATCATAGAGTCGGCCGTTACCGACCTGAACGGTAACTTCACGATGAAGATTCGCAATGCCAAGGATAAGATCCGCTTCAGCTACGTGGGTACGAAGACAGTCACGCTGCCTATCAACAAGACCACCTTCAACATCACCATGCAGTCGGCCACACAGATTAAGGAGGTCGTCGTCAAGTCAAAGAAGCGCATGCAGGGCAATGCGTTGCCTATCCCCGAACGCGAAATCTCGTATGCCACACAGACCATCTCGATGAAGGAATTCGAGGGCCTGGGCATCACCTCAGTCGACGAGGCCCTGCAGGGCCGCATCGCCGGTCTTGACATTATTGGCAACTCGGGTGACCTGGGCTCCGGCTCTACCATGCGTCTGCGTGGTGCATCGTCGCTCTCGACGCTGACTGACTCCAACCCGCTCATCGTCGTCGACGGCAACATCCGCGAGGTTAACCTCGACAACTTCGACATGGCCGGTGCCAACAACGAGAAGTTTGCCGAACTGCTCAACATCAACCCTGAGGACATCGCTTCTATCACGGTGCTCAAGGATGCTGCCGCAACGGCCGTCTACGGTTCGCAGGGTGGTAACGGTGTCATCGAGCTCACCACTAAGCGCGGTGTGCGCGGTAAACCGAAATTGACCTATTCGCTGAAGCTCACCGGCACCTATCAACCTAAGGGCTACAAGCTGCTCAATGGTGATGACTACACCATGATGCTGAAGGAAGCCTACTTCAACCCCGAGCAGAACGACAACGCTTCGGACCAGAACGCCATCCCTGAAATCAACTATCTCGATAATACCGGTGGCTTTGCCGACTGGCTGCAGTATCGCGACAACACCGACTGGCGCGACGCCGTCACCCAGCACGGTCTGCGCCAGAACCACTACGTCACCATTTCGGGTGGCGGTGAGAAGGCCTCGTTCCGCATCGGTGGTGGTTTCGACCATGAGACCGGTACAATGATTGAGCAGAAGCTCAACCGCTTCTCTACTCGTGTGGCCTTGGACTACAATGTGTCGCAGCGCATCCGCGTCAGCACCAACTTCGCCATGACCTACACGAAGAACGACATGAACTACGACAACCTGCTGAACATCGCCCTGAAGAAGATGCCTAACGTGAGCATCTACGAGAAGGATCCTGTCACCGGGCAGAACACGTCGTCCTACTACACCATGCCGTGGGAGGGCGTCTATATCGGTTCAGACGTCTTCGAAAAAGACCAGCGCACCTATGTCAACCCCGTCGCTTCGGCCAAGCTGGCCAAGAACCAGCGCCGCACCTACGACATGTCGCCCGAGTTGGTCATCAACTACCAGTTGCTCGGGCTCGATGAGGACCACTGGCAGCTGAACTGGCGCGGTTCGGTCTACATGAACATCTTCAACCAGTACGACGACAAGTTCTATCCGCAGGAGGTCACCCCGCGCGGTTGGGAGGGTAAGGTCAACACTTCGTTCTCCGGTTCGTCGAAGAGCGTCTCGTTCAACACGAAGCAGACGCTGACCCTCATCCCTGCCTTCAAGAACAAGGACCACTCGATGATGGTGATGGGCCGCTTCGAGCTCACGTCAGGTTCGTCAAACTATCAGAACACCAGCGGCTACGGCCTGCCCTCAACGTCGAACACTGTCACCAATCCCGCTGCTGGCGGACTGATTGACGACGTGGCCTCCGGCTATGGACAGTGGCGCTCGATGTATTATACCTTCTCGACGCACTATGCCTACAAGGGCCGCTACATGGCCGACGTGACGGTGCGTGCCGACGGTACGACCAAGTTCGGTCCCGGCCATCGCTGGGGTTACTTCCCCTCAGTATCCTTGCGTTGGAACATCATCGACGAGCCTTGGATGGAACCCCTCCGCGAGAAATGGCTCTCCATGCTCTCGCTGCGTCCCAGCTGGGGCCGCGTGGGTAATCAGCCCAACCAGAACTATCTCTACACCTCGAAGTACGGTTCAACCAATCGCTATCTTGACATGGCCGCCATGCAGCCCAACAACATCCGTCTGACCAATTTGAAGTGGCAGATAGTATCAAGCTACAACATCGGTGCCGACTTCGGATTCTTCAACGACCGCCTGACGCTGACCATCGAGGGCTATCGCTCGACGACCACCGACATGCTGATGTCCAACTACCGCATCCCCTCGAACGCAGGTTTCGCTACGGTGCCCTATCGCAACAGTGGCAAGATGCGCAACACGGGTTGGGAATTCCACATCAACACCAACCGCTTGATCAAGGCCGGTAAATTCACAATGGATCTGAACGCCAACTTCGGTAACAACCGCAACGAGATTCTCGAGATGGACGAATACATCCTCGACAACCTCAACTCGACGTTCGGCTATGGCAATGCCGAGTGGCTGCGTCGCGTGCAGGTACATAATCCCTTCGGTGCCATCTACGGTTTCAAGTACAAGGGTGTCTACACGCACAACTACAACACGTTCGTCAATATGACCGATGCTGAGCGTCAGGAGTTCCTGGCTCAGGGCTTCACGGCTCCTGTCGCCCCCAATGCCGACGGAAGCCTGATTCTCGACGGCAACGGCGTGCCTGTCCGCATGATGTATAACTACACCAATGATGCAACGGGTAAGAACTACCGCTTCCAGGGTGGTGACGCTATTTATGAGGACATCAACCATGATGGTCAAATCAATGCTCTCGACATCACTTACCTGGGTTCGTCGCTGCCTAAGCTGACCGGTGGTTTCGGCTTCACGTTCAACTATGGCGACTGGCGCCTGTCAACGCAGTTCACCTATCGTGTGGGCAACAAGATCATCAACCTGGCCCGCCTGCGTGCTGAGGCCATGACCGGCAACGACAACCAGAGCCAGGCCGTCAACTATCGTTGGCGTAAGGAAGGTGATATCACAACGATTCCACGTGCCATGCACGGCGACAACTCACAGTTCAACACGCTGGTCAGTGACCGCTTTGTGGAATCTGGCTCTTATCTGCGTATGAGCTATGCCCAGCTGTCGTATGCCATCAAGAAGAAATACTTGAAGTGGATCGGACTGAACCGCATCTCATTCTATGCATCCATCAACAACCCCTTCGTCATCACGAAGTACTCGGGTGTTGACCCGGATATCTCTAATACGGGTTACGACCCTGCCATCGACAATGCACAGACGCCGCGTTCACGTTCCTACACGTTGGGCGTTACCGTTGACTTCTAAACCGATAGACAATTATGAGAAAGACATATAATAAAATAATGTGTGCACTTGCACTGCTCTGCGGGCTCACGTCGTGCAACGACTTCCTTGAGGTTAAGTCGCAGAGCGAGATTGTGCTTGAAGACTTCTGGAACGAGAAGGCCGACGTCGACAACATCGTGTCTGGCTGCTATTCCGCCCTCCAGGGTGACGGCGTCATGCGCCGCATGATGGTCTGGGGCGAGTTCCGAAGCGAAAATGTGATGGCAGGCCAGAACATCAACGACGATGTAAACCTTGAGAATGTGCTCAAGGAGAACATCACCGCCATCAACGGCTATACCACTTGGGACGGTTTCTACAATATCATCAACCGTTGCAACACTGTCATCAAGTATGCTCCGCAGGTTGCTAAGCGCGACCCGGGCTACACCCAGAGCGAACTGAAGGCCACGATTGCCGAGGTCTCAGCCATTCGCGACCTGTGCTACTTCTATCTGATTCGCACGTTCCGCGACGTGCCCTATTCCACAGTGGCTTTCACCGATGACGACCAGACGATGGACCTGCCGGCCACGCCGTACAATGCCGTGCTCGACAGTCTGATTCTGGACCTTGAGTCGGTGCAGAACGATGCAGTCCTGCGCTATCCGGAGACCAAGCCGCTTTATCAGACCGGTCGCATCACTCAGGATGCCATCCATGCTCTGCTTTGCGAGTTGTATCTCTGGCGTCAAGACTATGACAACTGCATCAAGTATGCCGACATGGTCATCGATTCCAAGAAGGAACTCTACGAAGAGAAGCGCAACCAGAACTCGTCGTCGGGCTTTGGACAGAGCAGCCAAAGCGTCCTCAACAGCCGCATGAACGGCTATCCGTTGGTCAACAGCCTTAGCGGTGGCTATTTCGGCAATACCTATAGCCAGGTGTTTGTTCAGGGAAACAGCCAGGAGACAGTTTTCGAACTGCTGTTCGACAAGAATGAGGCCGGCAACACCATGTTAGGCAACTCAGCTGCCGGGGCTTTCTACGGCAACGCCGGTGTGCTGAAGGGTCTCGTGGGACCCTCGACTGCTGTCACTGAGGACATTGCCAAAACTTCGTCGCGCACGATTTTTGCTGACCGCAACAAGATGGTCGACGCCCGCCTCTATGAGAATGTCAACAGCTCGGCTGAAGCCATCAGCAAGTTCGTCCATCAGGCCGTGCTCATCGATGCCACATCGTCGACGAATGTACGTGCAACATATTCGGCCAAGTATGGTTATGCCAAGATTTCCAATGTCAACCACTACTACAACAGTAGCAGCTGGGTCATCTATCGTCTGTCTGACATCATGCTCCTCAAGGCTGAGGCTATCTGCCAGAAGATGCGCGAGGGCAGCGACGAGGAAATCAATGCCTACAACCAGCCGCTGCTGGCCCAGGCTTTTTCGCTGGTCAATGCCGTCAACAAGCGTTCGGTTTGCGAGACCACGCTTGTCGACACCTTGGTGGCTGGCGACTATCTGACCAAGGCTCAGATGGAAGACCTCGTCCTACAGGAACGTCAGCGCGAACTGATGTTTGAAGGCAAGCGCTGGTACGACCTTGTGCGCCGCTCGTTGCGCGACGGCAACACCCAGGTGCTGTCGTCGGCAGCTCAGAAGCGCGACGGTGTGAACGGACAGTTCATCCAGAACTTCTTCCAGAAGATGGATGCCATTTTCTGGCCCTACAACAACGATGAGATAAAAGTGAACCGCAACCTGGTTCAGAATTCGTCGTTCGGAAGTGGTGAAAACAGTAGTTATGAGAAAACAAAATAACACCCAGAAGATATGAAACAGACGTTGATAAAAATATTCTGCGCACTCTGCGTCATCGGTGGTTTCTCTGCCTGCTCCGACGAGCCGGACAGCGAGAATTTCTACACCTTCACCGGTGAGATGATTAGCGACTATCTGAAGAATCGCGAGCAATACAGCGAGTTTACCGCTATCGTGGAGCGTGCCAACCTGATGGACCTTCTGGCCACCTATGGTCACTACACCTGCTTCGTGCCAAACAACGAAGCCATTAATGCCTATTTGCAAGAGCACGGTTTGCAGTCGACCGACCAGCTGTCGGATGCCGATTGCGACACGATTGCCCGCACGCACCTGATTTCCAATATGTATTCTACGTTCGAGATGAATCAGGACCGCCTGCAGACATCTAACATGCTCGGTCGCTATCTGGCTACCTCGCAGGGACTTGACGATGATGGCAATGCCGTCGTTTACCTGGAAGGCACGGCCCACATCTATTTTGACCTGAAGAACGACTCCGTGGAGAATGGTATCATGCAGCCCATCAACATGGTGCTTGAGAAGTCAAACAGCTATATTGCCGACATCCTGCGCGACAATAGTCAGATCAGCACCTTCTATGAGGCCCTTGAGGCCACAGGAGTCTATGATGAGATTTCGCTCGTCGAGGATCCTGACTATAATCCAAAGGACTATTCGAAGTATTACTACACCAGTGACTTCTGGAAAGAGGTGGCATGGGTCCCTGACACGAAGAAATACGGATTCACGGTCTTCGTTGAGCCAGATGGCGTCTATGACCTGGCCTTCCAGCAGCGGGGCATCTCAACGGCTAATGGCCGCCTGCGTGCTGTTTACGACCTGGCTTGTCAGATTTACGACGAGGTCTATCCCGCCGACGTCAATGCTCCGGGCCATTCGTTCGACAATTTGACCGACAGTGTCAATCCCTTGAAGCGCTTCGTGCAGTATCACGTTATGACCCGCTACGTGCCTGGCACCAGCGACCTGACGCCGCTCATCATGAATGTCGGTGCCACCAACGAGGCCTTCGGCATTCACACTAAGCTGGCCAATCCTGTCGACTGGTATCAGACGCTGCTGCCTCACACCATGCTGAAGATTGAGCAGCTGACGATGGACCTCGACGAGGACGGCAACGACTGCCGCGGCACCGACGCCAGCAATCTTGGTGAGCGCTTTATCAACCGTCGCTATGCAGCTCCAGCTTATAATTTCCGTGGCGCACTGATTGACTCGAAGGTTGAGAACACCCCCAATCATGACGCCTTGAACGGCCACTATTTCTATGTCGACGATATCGTGGCCTTCTCAAAGGACGTACAGGAGGTGGTGCAGAACATGCGCATCCGTATGGACTTCTCGACCATCTTCCCCGAGGTGATGACCAACGACATGCGACTGAAGGGTAACCCCACACAGGACGACCCGTCGGGCACTCCCGATGACTCGTCGATACCCAAGAACGGCCGTAACTTCTACTTCCCCTTAGGCTATCTCGACGGTGTCTCGTTCACCAACTGCTATGTCGTCATGCGCCGCCCCCACACCAACTTCTGGTCGTGGCAGGGTGACGAGTGGAACCTCTTTGGCGACTACGACTTCCAATTCCGCATCCCGCCTGTGCCGAAGAGCGGTGAATATCAGCTGCGACTGGGCTTCTGCGGCCTTAAGACGCGCGGCGTGGCTCAGGTCTACTTCGACGGTGTGCCTCAGGGCATTCCTCTCGATATGACCGTCTACCTGAACGAGGAGTTCTTCCTCGGCGACCGTTTCGTCGACGATGAGAAGCTCGGCGACTACAATGGCAAGACCGTAGAGGAAAAGGCTGAAGAGCAGAAGCTGCTGAAGAACCTCGGAGCCTATCGTGCCGGTCGCAGCACCTATCACTTCAATCCCTCCAGTGGTGAGCAGTACGACTTCACGGGCAATCCCCGCACTTATCGGCGCATCCTCTGCCAGACCTACATCGATGCCAACAAGGACCACTATCTGCGCTTCCGGGTGGCCAGCGATGGTAAGCAGGGCAACAACAACGAGTTCATGCTCGACTACTTCGAGCTCGTGCCCAAGAGTGTCTATGGCGTCGGAGGTGACGGCGAGATGGAGGACGACCTCTAATTAGATAAGAGATAACAGATAAGAGATAATAGATATAAAAGTTATGAAAATCAAGATAAAGCAAATAGTTCTGGCCGGTCTTGCTGCCTGTGCCATCAGCACTGTGCCGACAGCCTGCACCGACACCTGGGACGACCACTACGAGGCTGCGGCTGAGGGCGTCAACAGCGGTTCGCTTTGGCAGGCCATCAAGTCGAACCCCGACCTGAGCAACTTTGCCAGTGTCATTGAGGCTTGCGGCTACGACAAGTCGCTGGCCAGCAGTCAGGTGTTCACAGTCTTTGCTCCTACCAATGCCAGTTTCTCCAAGGAGGAGGCTGATGAACTCATCCGTCAGTATAACAGCGAGAAGGGCAAAGTCAACGATGAGGACAACACCGTCGTCAAGGAGTTCCTGCAGAACCATATCGCGCTCTACAACTATTCAGTGTCGCAGAGCAGCAGTGACTCCATTGTCCTGATGAACGGCAAGTATGCAGTGCTTTCCAGCAGTCATATCAATGATACACCGATGCTCACCACCAATGCGCTCTATGAAAATGGCGTGCTCTTCACCGTTGGTGAGCAGGTGGCCTATTTCCCCAACATCTTCGAGTACCTCCGCAAGGATGCTGATCTCGACAGTCTTCGCAATTTCCTCTATTGTGGCGACACGCTCAACAGCGACCGTGCTTACCCTTTGTTCTATTACAAAGAGTTCTTGCCCTCGCGCAGTGTCGCTGGCGGTATTGAGAACGGTAAGACCATCTACCTCGACTCCGTGTTTGCCCAGAACAACATCCTTTTCGGCTATAACTTCCTGAATGCACAGTTGTTCTCAGAGGACAGCACCTATTGGATGGTAGCCCCCACCAACCAGGTCTGGCAGTCGCTGGTCGGTGATTATGAGAAATGCTTCAACTACGACGCCACTGTCGAGGACCGCGATTCTCTGACCTACACCAACACCCGCATGGCAATCGTTCAGGGCACAATCTTCAGTAAGACTTTCAATCAGCTGCTGGGCACCTCTGCTGCGATTGACTCCGTCATGTCGACCAGCGCCGTGATGAACACCAGCTACCGACGTTCCTACTGGGGCAGCGACACCCTCTGCTACTATCAGTACTTCAATCCGTTGGCAGCCGGAGGCGTCTTTGACGGAACCACAGCTGTGGAGTGCAGCAACGGCCAGTTGCTGAAGGCTGATACCTGGAATTTCGATCCTCGCAATACCTTCAACAAGATCATCATTGTCGAGGCTGAACGTCAGGGCAGCATCAAGGAGGTGAGCCGTCAGCCCGACTCTCATGGCGATTCCATTGGCACCATCACTCCGACCCCCCGCTACGTGGAGAGTGTCAACGAGTATTATAATAAGGTGTCGAACAACGGCTTTGTTGAGTTTGTGCCGGCTTCATCGACCGTCAACCACTACGTAACGTTCAACATCACTGATGTTCTTTCCAACACGGGTTATGACATCTACCTTGTCACGGCACCCGCTCTGGCCAACGACAGCAATGCTACCGAGATTCAGCGCCTGCCGACAATCTTGCGCTGCACCCTGGGCTACAACAACCAGGCTGGCCGCCATCAGGAGCGTCAGCTCGTCTCGTCGGTCAATACCGGTGACGAAAAGTTAGGCTACAGCGCTGACTCCGTCAACTGGATCAAACTGGCCGAGGACTTCAAGTTTGAGGTCTCGTCCTATGGACTTGTCGAGGAGAATCCTCAGGTCACCCTGAAGATAGAGACCCGTGTGAGTAACGCACAGCAGCGCAACAACCAGTACACCCGTACGATGCGCATCGACTGTATCGTGCTGAAACCCCACGAGGAGTAGAGAATCATGAATCATCAACCCTTAGAATCAAGACGTAAGAGTATGAAACGATATATCTTATTTGGAATTTCCCTGCTGATGGCTTTCCCCCTCTCGGTTGTTGCCCAAGACGACGACACGGAAGAGGAAGTGGAGACCGCTGACGTGAGAGCACTCGCGCCGAAGCAGATACAATATGAGACACGCACCGTCAGGGGCCGCGTGCTCGATGCCACGACGCAGCAGCCTGTGCCTGGTGCCATCGTTCGTGCAGCAGAAATTGACGGCTACAGTGTGCTGACCGAAGACGACGGCACCTATGAGCTCCGCGTTCCCGTGTTTGCATCCGGACTTTATGTCAGCACACCTGACTATAACCCCGTCCGGTTGGGCTTGCTTAAGGACGCTGAGCAGAAGACCGTGGTGCTTTATCCCACGACTTTCACGGCTGAGTATGCGCCGCAGGTCAACGTGCGTGGTGATAAAACGGCCAGTGACTTTGCCTACACCAATGCCATTAACATCAAGGACGAGATTCAGAGCCAGCTCGGCGCCTTTGTCCACACGGTCGGCCGCAATGGCACGCCTGGCGTGGGCAACGTCATGTTCATGCAGGGCCTCAACTCGCTCAATGTAAATGCTCAGCCCCTCGTGGTAATCGACGACGTCATCATTGACCAGCAGTATGGCCGCACCCTGCTCCACGATGGTTTCTACAACGACATCCTCACCAATATCAATCCGAGCGACATCGAGAAGGTCACCGTGCTTCGCAACGGGACTGCCCTCTATGGTGCCAAGGGTGCCAACGGTGTGATTCTCATCCAGACCCGTCGCAACAAGTCGATGGCCACCCGCATCACGGCTAATATCTCGGCCGGTGTGACCCTCGAACCCAAGTACATCTCGGTGATGGATGCTGAGCAATATCGCAGCTATGCCAGTGAATTGCTGAAGACCACCAACACCACCAACCGCACGTTCAAGTTCCTCAACGAGGATCCTGACTATTATTACTATACACAGTATCATCAGAACACCGATTGGAAGGACCTGGTCTATCGCACGGCCATCACCCAGAACTACGGCATCAACGTCGAAGGTGGTGACGATGTGGCCAACTACAACCTTTCCGTGGGCTATGGCAACGCACAGAGCACGCTGAAGAACAACGGCATGGGCAGGCTGAATGTACGATTCAACACCGACATCTCGCTCTCGCGCCGCCTGTCGGTGCGCTTCGATGCCTCTTTTTCCAACGTCACACGCAATCTGCGCAATGACGGTGCTCCTGAGAACTACGACGAAGGCACTCCCACATCACCGGCATACCTGGCCTATGTGAAGAGCCCCTTCCTGAGCCCCTATAGCTATGGTCGCGGCATCCTCTCCGACAGCCACTTCGACATCAATGCCGAGGACTATCTCACTGAGGCCCTGACCAACTATAACGGCTACAACTGGCAGCTGGGCAACCCCGCAGCCATCCTGGAATACTCTGAGGCAGAAAACAAAAACCGCTTCGAGAACTCGATGCTCAACTTGACCGTCACCCCGAAGTATCAGTTCAACCGCAACCTCTCACTTTCCGAGCATTTCAGCTACAATCTGGTCAATACCAACGAGATGTTCTACATCCCCATCAACGGTACTCCGAATTATTACGTCAGTTCCATCGGTGACAAGCGCGAGAACGAGGTGCGCTCGCTGGCTTCCAAGCAGAACTCCGTGCAGAGCGACACACGTCTGGACTGGCAGAACCGCTATGATGCTCACTTCATCCACCTCTTTGCCGGTGCACGCATCAATTGGGAAAGCTTTACGACCAACTCGCAGGTGGGCTACAACACCGGTAACGACAAGACTCCCTTCATGCGTAAGGACCTTCTGAACGTCTCCGACCAAGGTATCAATGAGAATTGGAACTCTCTGGCATGGTATGCTCAGGCTGAGTACAACTACCTGAGCCGCTATTACCTTCAGGCTAACCTGACGGCTGAGGGCTCATCTCGCTTTGGCCGCGATGCTGGCTCTCTCAGGATATTCAGCGCACCTTGGGCCGTTTTCCCTGGCATTCAGGCTTCGTGGGTGATGACTAATGAGCCTTGGATGGCTGGTGTCAAGGGTATTGATTACTTCCGTCTGACCGCCGGCTTCGATGTCAGTGGCAATGATGACATCGACTATTATGCTGCCCGCAGCTACTTCCGTGCCTCTCAGTTCTTGCATGCCATCTCGGGACTCTCTTTCGACGGCATCGGCAATACTGAAATTCAGTGGGAGACCACTCGTCGCTTCAATGTCGGCTTCGAGTCGAGTTTTGTTGACAATCGTCTCAGCGTAGGCTTCAACTATTTCCGTTCTACGACCGACAACCTGCTCACCCGCCAGTCGCTGGGATTCCTCAGCGGTCTTGATCAGAACTGGTCCAACGGTGGTGAACTGAAGAATGAAGGCTTCGACGTCAGCTTCACGGCTAAGCTCCTGGCACTCAAGGACTGGCAGTGGCAGATCGGTGCCAGCGCCGGTCACTATAAGAACCGCATCACTGAGCTCCCCGACGGCAACACTTATCTGGACAATGAGATTTATGGCGCCACTATCCGCACTCAGGTTGGGCAGGCAGCCAACCTCTTCTATGGTTATAAGACCCTTGGTGTGTTCTCTTCTACAGAGGAGGCCGCAGCAGCCGGACTGCCTGGTGAACAGGGACTCTATGTCTGGGCTGACAACCGCATTGACAAGAACTACTTTGGTGCCGGCGACATCCACTTTGCCGACCTCAATGGCGATGGACAGATCAGCGAAGCCGACCGTCTGGTCATCGGCGATCCTAATCCCGATATCTACGGCAACATCTTTACGACTGTGGCTTGGAAGCGTCTGAAGCTCGATGTGCGCTTCAACTATTCGCTCGGCAACGATGTCTACAATTACATGCGCTCCCAGCTTGAGGGCGGACAGCGCTTCATGAACCAGACCACGGCCATGCTGCGCCGTTGGCAAGCAGAAGGTCAGCAGACAGATATACCTCGCATCACCTTCCAAGACCCCATGGGCAACGCCCGCTTCAGCGATCGCTGGATTGAGGACGGCAGCTATCTGCGCCTGAAGAATGTCACCCTCAGCTACGACCTGCCGCTCAAGTCGGAATACATTCAGGGTCTGCAAATCTGGCTCCAGGGCAACAATCTGCTCACCCTCACCAAGTATCTGGGCAGCGATCCTGAGTTCTCCATGACCTCCAGCGTCATAGGTCAGGGTATCGATCTGGGCCGTCTGGGTCAGAGCCGTTCTATTGTGGCTGGTGTGAAGATCAACTTGTAATCATTACTAAGAAAAAGAAAACTATGAAGATTAGAGAGCTTTGCAAAATATTCTGCACCTGTCTGGTGGGCTGCGGCATCGCCGCAACCGTGTCCTCCTGTGAAGACTTCTTCGACCAGGAATCCGACCATGTGCTCTATTCCGAACACGACCACCTCAACAATGCCGTCGACACTATCTACAGCGTCACTGGCATCCTCAATAAGTTGCAGGTCATAGCCGACCGTACCATCCTTCTCGGTGAGGTGCGTGGCGACCTCGTAGATCTGACCAACGATGCCAGCGGCGACCTACATGATGTGGCCAACTTCAATGTCGGCGACGATAATATGTACAACGTGCCCCGTGACTACTATGCCGTCATCAACAACTGCAACTACTTCATTGCCAATGTCGACACTGCCATGCGCAGCAATCGCAATGAGAACATTTTTATGTGCGAGTATGCCGCTGTCAAGGCCATACGCGCCTGGACCTATCTGCAATTGGTGCTCAACTATGGTCGCGTGCCTTTTGTCACGGAGCCGATTATGGCCAAGGATGAGGCTGAGATGGATTATCCGCAGTACGACCTGCAGGCTATCTGCCAGTATTTCATCAACGATCTGAGCGACATCCCCGAGGCATACAACACCGAGTATCCCGGCTATCGCATCATCCGCAGCCAGGATTCGCGCTTCTTCTGGTTCCCGCTCAGCATCGTCCGGGGCGACCTCAACCTCTGGTCCGGCAACTACCGCGAGGCTGCTCTGTGCTATTATAAGTACATCAGCGAGCGCAACGGCATGAACTCTACCTATCCCACTGGGGCGGCCTTCCGCATGTGGCCTTTGGGCAGCACCACCTGGATGGGCAGTTTCGTCAGCGACTTCTCTTCTGCCATTCTTGCTGTTGAAAACTATACGGCCAACAGCGAGCTCATCACCATGATTCCCGGAGACTCCATCCGAGCTGAGGGTTATTACAGCGAGCTGCGCAACCTCTTCAACTCTACCACAGAGAATAACCAGAAGTTCAGCATCACACCCTCCGTCGGCATGGAGGAGTTGTCGGCCGCGCAGGTCAACTGCTGCCTCAGTGCCAACGGCAACAGCGTGCTCTATGCGCCGCAGGGCCTCTCCAACCATCGCTCGGGCGACCTTCGCCTGTCGACTTTCTGGGATGAGGACTTCGACACTGACAACATCACCAACGAGCGCATCGAGACGCAGAACATCTATAAGTATATGACGCGCAACGTCCACATCTACCGCCGTCAAATGATTTATCTGCGCTTGGCTGAGGCTCTCAATCAGGCAGGCTATCCGCGGGCTGCCTTCAAGATTCTCTCTGAAGGACTGACCAACCAGACCATGGCCCTTGATGTGATGCCTTACTATTCTGAGTCAGACTCCGTCTATCTGGCACAGTTCGACTTCCCCACCAGCCGCTATGGTGTGGTCACCGTCGAGGATCTCGTCACGCTGCAGTTCGGCACCAACCACAACACCGTCGGCATCCACACCCGCGGTTCCGGCTGGACCCCCATGAATGAGTACTATCAGCTGCCTGAGGACACCCTCCTCACCGCGAATCAGCTCACCGCCCGTCAGCAGGAGTTTGTCGACAGCCTCATCCTCAACGAGAATGCGCTTGAGCTCTGCTTCGAGGGCACCCGCTTCTACGACCTGATGCGCTTCGCTCTGCGCTCCGCCAATCCCGGCCAGTTCATGCAGGATCACGTCTTCGCCCGTCGTGGCAGCGAGGGTCGTGCCAGCGTTCAGGCTGACATCAAGGCTGACCTGACCGACCAGCGCAACTGGTATCTCCACTGGAATGGCAAGATTGGTTATTGATATCATCATCTGAATAAGAACGACAAAGGTGTGTCAGAATATAGCTCCGTTCTATATCTGACGCACCTTTGTCATTTCTACAGGCCGCAAAGAGATTTCTCAAAAACATTAGAATTTGGCTCATACGCGAGTATTGCTACAGTTTTTACATTCTTTGACGAAAGCGACGTCTTTTCTTTGAGGAAAAAGAGTTATCTTTGCGGTTGAAAACTCATGAATTAAAATAGATTTACAATGAAGAATTATCCCAAGATCGGAATCCGCCCCACCATCGACGGTCGGCAGGGCGGCGTTCGCGAGAGTCTGGAAGAGAAGACCATGGCCCTGGCCAAGGCAGTGAAGAACCTGATTGAGCAGAACCTGCGCAATGGCGACGGCTCGCCCGTGGAATGCGTCATCGCTGACTCGACCATTGGACGTGTGGCTGAGAGTGCCGCCTGTGCCGAGAAGTTTGAGCGCGAGGGAGTGGGCTCGACCATCACAGTCACCTCCTGCTGGTGCTACGGCTCCGAGACCATGGACATGAATCCGCATTATCCCAAGGCTGTCTGGGGCTTCAACGGCACGGAGCGCCCCGGTGCAGTCTATCTGGCCGCCGTGCTTGCCGCTCACGCCCAGAAAGGCCTGCCCGCCTTCGGCATCTACGGTCACGACGTGCAGGACCTCGACGACAACACCATCCCCGATGATGTAGCAGAAAAGCTGTTGCGTTTCGCCCGTGCGGCCCAGGCCGTGGCCACGATGCGCGGCAAGTCGTATCTGTCGCTCGGCAACACCTGTATGGGCATTGCCGGTTCGATTGTCAATGCCGACTTCCTGCAGCACTATCTCGGCATGCGCACCGAGTATGTGGAGCTGGTTGAGATCTTACGCCGCGTCGACTTCGGCATCTACGACCACGAGGAGTTTGAACGCGCCATGCAGTGGGTCGACCGTTATGCCAAGCCCCACGAGGGCCACGACTATAACGAAGACCGTCCCCTGTTCCCCGGTACGCCCATGACCACCTTCAACGGCCGCGGCAAAGGCAAGACCCGCGAGGAGAAGGATGCTGACTGGGCCTTCACGGTGAAGAACATGATGATCATCCGCGACCTGATGCATGGCAATCCCCGCCTTTTGGAGATGGGCTACAAGGAGGAGGCTCTTGGCCACAACGCCATCCTCGGCGGTGTGCAGGGCCAGCGCCAGTGGACCGACTACAAGCCAAACTTCGATTTTCCCGAGTCGCTCATGTGTACCTCGTTCGATTGGAACGGCATCCGCGAGGCTGACGTGCTGGCCACCGAGAACGACGCCCTCAACGGTCTCTCGATGCTTTTCGGCCATCTGCTGACCAACCGCGGCGTGATGTTCTCCGACATCCGCACCTACTGGAGTTCCGAGGCCGTGGAACGCGTCACCGGACAGAAGCCCGAAGGTGCTGCCGCCGGCGGTTTCATTCACCTCATCAACAGCGGAGCTACGACGCTCGACGCCACCGGCGCCATGACCGATGCCGAGGGCCGGCCCACGATGAAAGAGCCTTGGAACATGACCCGGCAGGACGTCGAAGCCTGCATCGAGGCCACCAGCTGGATGCCGGCTGACCGCGACTATTTCCGTGGCGGAGGCTATTCGGCCCACTTCGTCAGCCGTGGCGGCATGCCCATGACGATGATGCGCCTGAACATGGTTCAGGGTCTCGGCCCCGTGCTGCAGCTGGCCGAGGGCTGGACGGTGGAACTGCCTCAGGATGTCCACGACAAGCTCGACCGTCGCACCGACCCGACGTGGCCGACGACGTGGTTCGTGCCTCGTCTTGACCCCTCACGCGACTGCTTCAAGGATGTCTATTCGGTGATGAATGCCTGGGGTGCCAACCACGGTGCCATTGCCTATGGCCACATCGGTGCCGACGTGCTGACGCTGGCCAGCATCCTGCGCATCCCCGTCTGCATGCACAATGTAGTCGACAAGGACATCTTCCGTCCTGCCGCATGGAATGCCTTCGGCATGGACAAGGAGGGCGCCGACTTCCGTGCTTGCCAGAACTTCGGTCCTATCTACAAATAAAAAACCAAAGCCAATGACTAAAGATTCCATATTACGCAAAGACGGGGTGAGCTTCCTCATCCCGTTCATCCTCATCACGTCGTGCTTCGCCCTTTGGGGCTTTGCCAACGACATCACCAATCCGATGGTGAAGGCCTTCTCGAAGATTTTCCGCATGAGCGTCACCGACGGCACGCTCGTCCAGGTGGCCTTCTACGGCGGCTACTTCTGCATGGCCTTCCCCGCCGCCATCTTCATTCGCAAGTTCAGCTACAAGGCCGGCGTGCTCATGGGCCTGGGCCTCTATGCCACGGGCGCACTGCTGTTCCTGCCGGCCAAGATGATTGGTGCCTACGGTTGTTTTCTGCTCGCTTATTTCATCCTCACCTGCGGCCTGTCGTTCCTCGAGACATCGTGCAACCCCTACATCCTCACCATGGGCAGCGAGGAGACCGCCACGCGCCGGCTGAACATGGCGCAGTGCTTCAATCCCTGCGGCTCCATCATCGGCATGTATGTGGCCATGAACTTCATCCAGGCCCGCCTCAACCCGCTGTCGAGCGACGAGCGCGCCCTGCTTGGCGACGATGAGTTCAATGCCCTGAAGGAGGCCGACCTGAGCGTGCTCATCTCGCCCTATCTGATCATCGGTCTGGTCATTGTCGTCATGTTCGTGGTCATTCTGCTGACTCGCATGCCCAAGAACGGCGACCAGAGCCACGAGGTCCATTTCGCAGCCACCCTGCGCCGCCTGTTCCGTCTGCCCCGTTACCGCGAGGGTGTGCTGGCTCAGTTCTTCTATGTCGGAGCACAGATCATGTGCTGGACCTTCATCATCCAGTATGGCACGCGCGTCTTCATGGCCGAGGGTATGAGCGAGCAGGCCGCTGAGGTCCTCTCGCAGCGCTACAACATTGCTGCCATGCTGCTTTTCATCTGCTCCCGCTTCCTGGCCACCTATCTGATGAAGTGGTTGCGCCCGTCGCTCATGCTGACCATCTTCGGCGTGCTGGGCATGGTGTTCACCGCCGGCGTCATCCTTCTTCAGAACCGTCTGGGTGTCTACTGTCTGGTGGGCGTCAGCGGGTGCATGTCGCTCATGTTCCCCACCATTTATGGCATCGCCCTCAACGGTCTGGGCGACGACGCCAAGTTTGGCGCTGCCGGCCTCATCATGGCCATTCTGGGCGGCTCGGTGCTGCCCCCGCTGCAGGCTATGATCATCGACCAGGGCACGGTGTTTGGCGATTTCCCCGCCACCAATGCCTCGTTCATTCTTCCGCTGCTCTGCTTCCTCGTCGTAGCCATCTATGGTCATCGTGTTTCAAGGTCATTAGTCAAATAACTCCCGAATCATATGTCCTTCAAGACCTTGGCCGTCCTCTGCTGCCTGCCCGTCGCCATCTCGTGCAACAGACTTGCCGACACCCCGGCTGCTGTGCTCAACACCGTCGGCAACCCCTATCTTCCGCTTTGAGAGCATATTCCCGACGGTTCCATCCTAATCATGGCCGACCGCCCGTGGACTTCGCAAGGCGGCCGACTGCTGGGCACGATCCAGCTGACGGCCGATATGTCGAATGAGTCCACAGAACTGACCGCTGCCCTGCCGGCACTGTCGAAGCTGTCAGGCAAGCATGCCCTCTTCTTCGTCTTCCCGTCGCCTGTCAAGGAGAAGCCCTTCTGTACTTTGGAAGATTTTGCCTTCACATTCTGACGTCGGCGAGAAGGATAAATATTGCGAAAATAGTTGACATCGCATCCCTTTGCACAATAAGAAGCGGCGCTTCTCAGTGGAAAAAGCGCCGCTTCTCGACTCAAAAAGCGGCACTTCTTTCATCAAAAAGCACCGTTTCTTTATTAGTGATTTAATAATAGTCTGATTGCCAGATGGTTGTAAAAACTTGACAAAGCATTCGGAATTTTGTTTACAAAACCAAGGCCTTTTGCAACGCAAAACCACACTTTCCTTAACAATGAGTTTATAGTTTGATCCTGCGCCATAGCCAGCGGGGAATCCTCCGCCAGAGGGCAGTCAGGAGACGGTATTTCCAGTCAATGACGCAGATGTGCTGATAGCGGTTGATGGCCGAAACAATTTCCAGAGCCACCTTCTCCGGTCGCAGCATCATGGGATAGCGGTAGTCGCCACTGAGCAGGGCTGTGTCGACGAAACCGGGACGTATGTCGGTGAAACGAATCTTCAGTCCGCGGCTTCGCGACTGTTGCTCAAGGGCTTGCAGGTAGACGTTCTGCATGGCTTTCGTCGCTGAATAGGAAGGCGCAGCCCCGAGTCCCTTCGTGCCCGCTATCGATGTGATGGCAGCGATGTGCCCCCGTCCTTGATTGGCGAAATAGCGATAGGCCTCGCCAATCATCCGCGTGAAGCCTATACCGTTAGTCTGCACAGTGGTCAGTTCAATGTCCTCCGCCAGTTCACGGTTCTGCTTGCCAATCCCGGAAGCATAGAAGAACAGATCCATTCCCCCGATGGCGTTGATGAGTCGCTGCAGCGCTTCAGTGGCATCGTCGGCCGTCACGTCAATGCGCTCCACGGCGGCCGCTCCCACCTCCTGCAACAGCGCTACACGCCGGGCTGCCACGCCGACGGTCCACCCCTGTATAATCAGTCGCTTGGCCACCTCAAGTCCGATGCCCGACGAGGCTCCAATCACGATGGCTTTCTTTCCCTGTCCAGTCATATCTTCAGCAGTTATTTGTTTTTTTTCGTCACAAAATTACAAAATTAAAGCCAAATTCTGCTACGTTTCATCCTAAAATCATTATATTTGCAGCCAACTATTGGTACGCAGGTGTCTCACCTGCGGCTGGGTCGCGGGTGAGACACCCGCGTACCAAT
>FLNY01001586.1_pt1 | contig 49436 bp, 40 predicted proteins | sample 1140381 | NCBI WGS metagenome assembly FLNY01 (sample SAMEA3878172, study PRJEB12797) | bioreactor metagenome | biome: Moose rumen | place: Sweden | collected 2011-10
GCCAAAATGACACAGACTGACACTTGCTGCCACGTACTGACAGTTTGTCAGCGGATGGCAGCAATAAATAACACATTCTTCAAAATTTTCTCTTTAAACAATCTTTTTATTATCTTTGCATTTTTGATTTTAAATGCGAACCACCGATTATCCATCTGTAATACATTAAAATAAATACATGAAAAGAATTATATCATATATAATATCGCATCTTCGAATATTCTATCTGATAACCATCTTGGGAGTGTCAGTAGCACTGATTTTGCTAATGTTTCCCAACATCAGCACACGAGTGCAATATGATTATGCTGTTGGTTCACTCTGGCGCAGCGAAGATTTATATGCTCCGTACGACTTTGCGATAATGAAATCGCAAAAAAAAACGCAGGAAGAAATAGATATAATCAAAGCCGAATCCCCTCTTTTCTTTTTTATCGACTCAACAGCAGAGGAGAAAGCAAAAGATAACTTAAAGAGATTGCAATTAGACCCGAAACTCAACTACCTCGCCAAACAGATAATTCCGATAGTCTATAATCCATCATCACTCTACAATGGGAATGTCGACATCGATGGACATTCGATTGTTGTATTAAACGGCAATGTCGGCAAAGAAATAGAACGCACTAAGATTATTACATCCCAAGATGTATCAGAATTAGCCCGACAATCGTTAAGCGATTCTTCAGATGCAATGACACTTGCCATCCTTCTCAACGATTCGATATTGGTACCGTCAGCAATACTTGATGAAAATCGCACTCATTTGGAACTCGATTCAAGGTTGTCGCAAGTGAGGTATGCCTCACGTATGATTCAACAAGACGAACTTATTGTAGCAAAAGGTCAACGTATAGACGACGATGTGGCACTTGTCCTTGCGTCGCTTGAACAGGAAGAGACAAACAGAAAAAGCTCCGAGTTCAACGCATTTCTGCACTATGTCGGGCAAGCTCTGTTGTGTATAATTGCATTCGTAGCCCTCTACATTTTCCTCAAAAACATACGCCACCCAATGCTTGACGACATTAAGAAGGTGACTTTTACATTCTTCATCGTCGTATTCATGTCGGCAGTAGTAGCTCTACTTGTGCGAACAAATCCCGACTTAGTGTTGCTGGCTCCAATATGCGTTGTGCCCATTCTTATGAGGATATTCTTCGACATGCGTGTTGCCCTATACATCCACATTGTCGCTGTCATCATTATAGGTAGCATGGTCTCTAACAGTTATGAATTCATTTTCTATCAGTTGATTTCTGGCATGATTTCGATTATAAGCGTCCGCAATTTTGAGAAACGAAGCAACTTTTTCACCGTGGCAGCAGTTATCTTTTTCACCTATTCCATCATCTATATTGCCGGCGTTCTCAGCACTGACACAAGTTTTGCCAGCCTACGTGCCGACCGTTTCCTTATATTTTTCATCAATGCACTCTTGACGCTCCTCTCCTACCCGTTGATATTTATCTTTGAGCGTATGTTCGGAATGACTACTAACCTCACTCTGATGGAATTGTCGAGCACTAATACCCAAGCGTTGCGCGATTTGTCGCAAAAGGCGCCAGGCACTTTCCAGCACTCTATCCAAGTGGCCAATATAGCAGAAGATATCATTAACGAAATAGGTGGTAACGCATTATTGGCGAAAGTCGGAGCACTGTATCACGACATCGGTAAAATGAAAGCCCCTCTCTATTTCACCGAGAACCAGAACAACGGGTTCAACCCTCACGACAATTTGGACTATGAAGAGAGTGCACGAGTAATAACCCAGCATGTCACAGACGGCATCGATCTTGCCCGAAAATACAAGCTACCGTCAGAGATTTGCGACTTTATCCGTACGCACCATGGCACCACAGTGACCGGCTACTTCTACGCTCAGGCGAAACTGCATAACCCTGATGAAGAAATAAACATAAGGGATTATCGATATTTGGGTCCAACACCTTTCTCTCGCGAGACAGCAGTTGTAATGCTTGTGGATTCTGTTGAAGCAGCGTGCAAAAGCCTCAAAAGCCACGACAAAGAGAGCATCGACCATATGGTGGACAATATTATCAACGACAAAATGCAGCACAACCAACTGAACAACTGTCCGTTGACACTTCAAGACATCACCCAGGTACGCTCACGACTGAAAGAACGCATGATGAGTATTTATCATGTCCGGATTGCATATCCTGTAGTAAAAAACAATAACTAATACCAAAACACCCATAAACCGTAATGAAGCCTCAAGTCAAAAAAACACTTAACCACATTGCAGCAATAGTCATTATGCTGGTAATTGCATGCATCTATTTCTCACCGGTACTAAGCGGAGACATTGTAATTCAAGGCGATATGCAAAAAGCCGAGGCAATGTCACACGCACAAAACATGACAGCCGACTCTACTGGCACCATTCCTAATTGGAATCCAGCTATGTTCAGCGGTATGCCAGGTTATCAGACAGTTACCGAGCCACAGAAGTCAGTGTTTACTACTCTGAAATCCATTTTCACACTTCGTCCATTGGGTGTTCACCGCAATATAGGCATGCTGTGGCTGTACCTGATAGGCTTTTACGTGGCAATGATAGCTATTGGATGTTCACCATGGTTGTCTCTGTTAGGGGCGTTGGCATTTGGCCTTGGTAGTTACAACATCATCATTGTTGAGGCTGGTCATATTACTAAAGGATGGGCTATCGCTATGATTGCCCCGATGCTTGCCGGTATGGTATTGGCTATTAAATCGGTGAATGATGACAAGAAAATCAATTGGAAGCGACTTATATGGGGTTTTATCCTTTTCACAATAGCAACAGGATTACAAATCACATTCAACCATATACAGATAACTTACTACACCGTCATAGGCGGAGTCGTACTTGGACTCACCTACATGGTGTATGCACTCAAAGACAAATGGTTCAAACCGTTTCTTATCGTAATCGGTGTATTACTTGTAGGATGTGCCTTCGCAGTTGGAGGCAACTATCGTCACTTATCTGTAAATCAAGAGTATGCAAAAGCCACCATGCGCGGAGGAAGTGAAATAACAGTGACGCCGCACAATATAGGACTTGATTCAGATAAAAACGCCGAAGCGACTCAAACGGGCGGTCTCGATATCAACTACGCCTTCAGTTGGAGTTATGGCATAGGCGAGACATACACTTTACTGGTGCCGGGCGCAATGGGGGGGGGCTCCGGAGAACGTGTAAGCGAGGATAGCGATTGGTATCGTAGCACCAGGCAAAAACAAGCGCCATTGTATTGGGGTGACCAGCCATTCACCTCGGGTCCTGTTTATTTCGGCGCCATAGTATTCTTTCTCTTTGTTTTAGGCTGTTTTATTGTTCGTGGTCCAGAACGGTGGTGGCTCATCATCGCAACCGTAATAGCCATTGTCATGTCATGGGGACGCCATTTTCTGCCACTCAATGAATTCCTTTTCAATCACCTCCCTCTCTACAACAAATTCCGCACTCCGTCGATGAGTCTGGTATTGGCAAATACATGTATGGTTATTATGGCCACATTGTCAGTCAAGACCATATTTGAATCAATCGTCGACAAAGGGACAAAGAACCAGGTAGCAGACTACGACTCGCAAAAACGCATGAACAAAGCACTATACTGGTCTGCCGGCATTGTTGGCGGCATAATTATTATAGGTGTGATATTGGCAAAGACCACCCTTACATTCTCTGGTCCTGGAGACAATCAATATCAAAACATGCTCGGCAACCGATGGCTGGAATTTCAAAGAATGCTCATAAACGAGAGACAGTCACTCTTTATGCACGATTCTTGGAGATCGTTTATATTTGTCGTTCTGACGTTTGGCATCCTTTGGCTATACATAAACAAAATAATAAAGAAAAACAACATCGTAATTGCATTGCTTGCAATTTTCATTGTTATTGACCTTTGGGGTGTTGATCGTCGTTATCTGAACAAGGACAACTTCACCGAACCTCGCAAGCTAGAGCTGCGTCGCACGCCGACAGAAGCCATGCTTGACCAAATAGCTACAGCAAACGGTGACCGTGATTATCGTGTATATGATTTGACCGTCAACACATTCAACGATTCCCGCCCAAGCGCATTCCACAACGAAATAGGCGGTTACAGTGCAGCAAAGCTACGTCGCTACCAAGACTTGATTGACTTTTATCTGGGTAGCCAGAAGCTATTCAACCACATAAACAGTTGTCAGATTGGTATAATCGGCAACGATGGCTCTTACCCGTTACTTGCAGTACAAGAGTCCTACCCTGTTTTGGACATGCTCAATGCACGATACTTTATGCTCAACCTGCAGAACAATCAACCCACTCCTGTCAGACGTTCGACTGCTTTAGGTAATTGCTGGATAGTGGAAGAGATAGAGATGGTAGACAATGCCAATGCAGAAATTTTGGCTTTGAATGACTTCGATCCTTATAAGACAGCTATTGTCGACAAATCACAATGGCAGAAAGAATTGGATGGCTTTATTACCACACTCCGAGACTCTTCGGATTATATCATCCTCACACATTCCTACCCACAGACTCCAGACCACCTCTATTACAAGAGCCACACATCGAAAGAGCGCATTGCAGTCTTTTCAGAGATATTCTATGCTCCAGACTGGCAAGCCTATATTGACGGCAAACCTGTCAATCACTTCCGTACGGACTATGTCTTGCGCGCATTGCGGATTCCCGCTGGCGACCACACGATAGAATTCGTCAACGAAGCACCTACACTGCATCGTAACGATATGATAACACTGATTATTTCAGTACTCATGTTACTTGTAATGGCAGGAGCTGTATTCGTAGTCTATAATCGGAAAAAGAACAAATAAAGTAAGCATCCGACGTAAACTATAGACGATGGAGACAAGCTTTATAATCCTTCGTAATCTCTTGTTTCTTGCTTGACATTGGCTTCAAGCGACTGGCGTATCATGGCTTTTAACCTCAGCATCTGTTCGTCGACTTCGGTACGACGAGCCGGTCGGTACAGATTTTTGTAGCGCAACTTTGGCGACATTTCGAATTTCAATTTAGGCATTGTTCCCAATACATCTACCGCCAAGCGGACAGGTAAGGGACTCTGTACCAATTCAACATGATAGTCATAGTTATTATTCAAATCGTGACGACCTTCAGCGACAATTTGGTACTTATGAAGCGAGAGAAGGAACGGGTAGACTTCCAATTCTTTACGGAATACAGTCATTGCGACATCCAGGCTATCAACATGAATCTTTGAATCATCTTCGCGCCACGATTTCAACTGAAGCAATTTAGCAATACGATCTATGTCTTTGTTATCCAAAACAACCAAATCCTGGCCCGTAAGGGCAGCAGCAGCACGCAAGGTACTCATCTTGGGCTTATAGAATGCATTGACATAGGTCTCGGCACAAAGATGGAAATCCGCAGCACCTTCAAGGTCGGCGAGTATCGGCACCAAGGTGTCGACGTACGGAATCATATCAATAAGCTCCTGAATATTAATATCCAACAAATGGAAATCCATACCCACAAAGATATGGTTGACACGAGGAGTCTTGTATAGTCCGGTAAGTTGCATACGTGCAGCCTTGCATACGAAACCGACCTGGTTGAGGACAGCTATGCCGTCACGAATCTGAATGTCACCTGCCACTTCGCGCAAGTCGTTGTCGAACGCAGTAGCCTCCTTAATACGCGTATGAAGAGTAAAGTCGACATCTTTAGGCACGATGAAAGGGTTGGCTGAAGTGTCGACATTATCTTCCCTGCGTTGTGCTTCTAAAGTGTCAGCATCGGTACCCATGCCACTGAATACATCCAGCAGATTATCGACATTAGTATAGTTTGAAGTGAAGTACAAGTCGCCTTTAAGCATTTCCTGATGGACCAACCATTTTTCGAGACCGGTTACTGATCCTGAAAGATAGAAGTCCGAATTGCCGAAAACGATATTGGCACTTGCTATATCACACTTCTCCGGTTTATAGTTGAATTTGATATCGGGTATCTGAACGACATAATCGATTTGTTCCATATCGATATAGCCTCGTTTAAAATCGATATCAATATTGGGTGACCATTGCTGAAGGGTACCTTCTTTCGACGGATCGTAATTGGCATCACCGTTCACAGAGAGTCCGGCAAGGTCAATCTTTGAGCTATCGCTCAGTTCGCAATGCAAATCATTACAACCAAGATTGACAGTATATTTCACAATATCGCTCGTCTTTGATTTAGGGACCATCGCAAACGTTCCTTTAGGCTCTGAAATAGAAGCCTTTATGGTATCCAGCATACCCGAGAGAGATGCAAAATCGTAATCGCACACCATTCTGAAAGGCTGTGTGGTGTCAAAAATATCGTTGACAGCCACTTGTAATTTCGTCTTGCCGATATTACCTTCTATCTTTTCATTAGGCAAATTGGCATCAATACTTGTAGCATCAACGACTAACGACAGCATTTCATTGAACAGCCCTTTTTTCATCTTAGACGGAAACTGAATATTAACTTTGGCTTGTGGAATCTTGGCAAATATCGTGTCGTACTCCACATCAAGATTCGAAAGAAGCACGTCGCCGTTCAAACTCATATTTGCAAAATCACTTTTCTGTAACTGCTCGAGATTGGTATGCGCCTTTAAATTCAGTTTAGCATTGCCTTCCAATTTCATATTCAGATCGTCTGGCAGCATGGGTTTAAGGTCGGCCAGATAGACTAGTCCCTTAACAGTTGCATCAGTGTTCATCTTCCCCATTAAATCTGCTATATGACCGTTGACTTCAATATTGTTACGGCCAGTACGTGCCGAGATTTTTGTAATATCTACATCAGAAATTCCTTTCTCGTTCAAATCAAGATTAGCCGACAAATCGACCGTGATATCTCTTAAATCATACGGTAACAGGGTTTTATCGCGGAATTTTCCGTCTTTTAGTTTCAAGTCTGCTGTAATTATGGGCATCTTGTTGTCCGACAATTCACCTTTAGCGGTACCTGTCAACTCTGCATTGGCATCAAGATCCATTCCTTTCTGCCATTCGACAAACTGTTGAGGCAACATCGCGAGCAGTTCTTTAACACCCCATTCGTTTGTAGCAAAACTTAAATCGATTGTTGTCGGCCTATCGTTCAACGGCATGGAAACGGTACCGTTGACATTAAGCGAATAGTCTTTCAAGGAAGCCTTCAACCCGTCAATTACAAGACGAGCATCCGACAAATTTCCAGCCAAATGACTCTCAACAGATAACAGCCTCCCTTTTCGCAATTCAACTGATTCATTGATATATTGCACATCATCCAGGGTTATCTTCCCGTTTTTAACATAAAACTGCACCTCACCCTCGAAATTGTCACCTTTGCTTGCTCCGTCCAGTTTCAAGGCTAAATCCTTTAATTGTGCGTCCACGCTACTGCTGTCGCCTTCCATAATAAAAGCGACTCCGTCTACTTCCATCCGCACTTTAGCATCAATTTTGCTTAATAAGGTTTCGTCTCCGTGGTTTTGGTCTTCTTTGTAGCATCCATCGACACTGATTTTGGCATTATCCAAAGATGCTTTTATTGCCGATTGACTGTCGACGTATGTAGCACTCAAGTGTTTCACCCTGATACTCTCAAGCGACACCAGTTCAGGCATCTGGAATGGTTCAGATGTGGTAGTGTCCTCTTCGCCAGACGACGGGAAAATATCAAAATTCGTAATACCGGAGTCTCCTATATACAGATTGGCAGTAGTTCCGTCAAGGATCAACTTCGTCACTTCTATATTCTTGTGTTTCAAGTATTCGTGCAGATTAATACCCACGCATAACTCTTTCACACTTGCCAATGTGTCAGATGGCGCTCCTACAATCGGATTTATGATATTAACCCCTTCTACCGACAATCCAACGTATGGGAATGTCTTAAAGACGGTCAAATCGACTTTCTCAAAATTGCTTTCGCATAATATATATTTGTCCGACAGTTTATTGACTATTGACGTAAGACGTGCCGGAGTCAAAATAAGCCAAAGAGCAATGATAACAGCCAAAATGACTAGACCCAACAAGGATAGAAACGAAATCAAAGCAATTTTCCACCCCTTTTTCATTTTGCGTTTCTCCTTTTCAGGATTCTGTGGCTGAATATTTTGATTATCGATATTTTCCATATTGTCATTTTACACGGCTGAAAGAAAACACCTGTCCATAACGGTCTTTGTATTCAAACAACGATTCAGTCAGATTGGTGACAGTATATGTTTTAGGAATCTGTCCACCCATCTCCATCTGATGCACCAAAACAAGATTATTGGTTTCTGAATCAAAATCCCATGTATAAGGTTGTCCCTCTTCTTCTGAAACATCATCTGAAGTATCCCATGTAACACCAGTACCATTGCTATAGTAATGATAATATTCGGTGCCGGACACCCATTTACCGACTATCAACGTACCGTCAAAAACAGGATTTTCATTAGTACATGACGTTACCGTCAAAGATAATACTCCGATAATGGAGAGCAACAAAAAACCTTTAAATCTCATCATTAATCACTAACGACATAGATGTCGCGGTAAAAACGTCCAAAATTATCGTAATCCAAACCATAACCAACAATAAAATCGTTTGGAATAGAACGACCTATATAATCAATCTTAAAGTCTTTCTTAAAACTACCGGGCTTGAACAGAAAACTGGCGATATAGACACCTGCGGGTTCGTATTTCTCCAATTCTTTTATCATAGCATCCATTGTGATGCCGGTATCAATAATATCCTCAACTATGACCACATGGCGACCTCGACACTTCTCTGGAAATGGCAAATTGCTGCGAACTATGCCAGTAGACTGCATTCCGCTATACGAACTGTACTTGACAAAACAGGTTTCAGCATCGAAATCGAGAGCACGTGCAAGGTCGGTCATAAACATGAAAGAGCCCGTCAGAACGGGACAGAATAAAGGATTTTTATCCTTCAAATCACGAGAGATGTCGGATGCTACTTTTTGGACTATTTGCTGTATTTCAGCATATGGCATATACAGTTTAAACTGCCTGTCGTTTACTGTAATCATTGTATTATGATTTTAAAGATTAAAAATCAAATGTATAATATCAATCCTCTTCAGGTTCTTCGACTGAATCCAGTACCAAACGAAACCCGTGAAAACCGTATCCGTACTCTGGTTGATACCAACTACGGTCACTGACAGTACAACCCCACGACGGGCTGTTCAGACAACCGCCACGCAGTATACGGCTATCGCCGTGTTTAGGACCTCGCGGATTGGTTTGTGGTTCAGCAGTATAGGCCTCATACCAGTCCGAACACCATTCCCATACATTACCTGCCATATCATGCAACCCCAACTCATTAGGTTTCTTTTGTCCTACCGGATGAGTCTTGTTGCCGGAATTCATTCCATACCAGGCCACAGCACCCAGATCACCATCCAAACCTGGAAACACATGATCTTTGCTATTATTGCCACCACGAGCAGCATATTCCCATTCGGCTTCGGTAGGCAGGCGGAACCGGTACCCGGTCATCTGCGACAAACGTGCAATAAACATCTGAGCGTCATTCCATGAGACTTGTTCGACAGGTAAACTGTCATTGTAAGTCCAGCGTGACGGATTTGAACCCATCACTTCTACCCACAAACGTTGAGTCACTTCGAATTTTCCGATATAGAAACTGTCGACAGTTACCTTATGAGTCGGAAATTCAGCCTCATAGTTATGTTTTGCACTGCCAGGTCTAGTACAACCCATAGTAAACGTACCACCAGGAACAGGCATCATACGGAATTTCATATTATTCAGCTTAATATCGACAGAACCGTCATCAACTTCGACCGAGAAACGGATAACTGTATCGGCCGCGTTGTAACCAGTTGAATCCGGTTCGTATGGGACATAGCGCAAGTCTGGCAAATCGTATACGATGATCTTCTTTCCCTTTCCAGCTTTGATGTTTTTCCCGATATCTCCCGCCATATTTTGGATATAATCACCATAGTAGCGTCCGCCGTCTATTGAGACACATACCCGAATATTAGCATCTTTGCTGAGATCGTATGTGATGGTTACTTCTTTATCGTGCCGCTGAAATGCGACATTAGTAATATTCTGAGCATGAGCCAATCCGCAAAACAATGTCATACAAAGGAATAGTAATCTGTATTTCATCCGTCTCATTTATTATCGAATACTGTTGAATAACTGTTAATGATTAAAGAACGACAGGGCTTAACTATCACTCAAACAAGTACTCGCAGTGTTTTATATTAAATTTTAATCTGAAGAAATCTTTTCTATCCTATATACCCGAAGAATAGTATTGTATCTGTTCTGCAATTTTGTCGAGAGCAGGCCGTAGTTTAGGTTTAATCATCATTGTCATCATCGGGTTACCACCTTCAATTTCGGCCTTTACCATTGCTTCACATGACGACTCGTCGACAGGAGTCATCTGTAACACTAAACGGAATGGTAGAGGCGAGTTGCTACCTGCAGCCGGAGAAATGGCCACCGTGGTGTACGGCGAACGTTCGGCATACTGTAGCGTCAACTGCATAAAGCCGGCCACCTTGAAAGAGCATGTCATTCCATCGGTCTGAAAATCCTCAACTTGAGGAGGTAAAAGCCTTTGAAAATTACGGAAATCACAGGCAAAATTATACAATCTCTCAGCACTGCATTGCGCTGTTACCTTTTTTGATTCTGCATTCATAAAAGACTATCTGTTAAAACATTAAGCAATATAAACATTATTCACCATGTTGTTCCGACCAAAGTTCTGGATTTTCCCTCCAGGTCTTCAACGACTCCAGATCATTATCCTTAACATATTCTTGATTAGCGGCAACTTTGATAAGGGTATCATAATTAGTGAGAGTATGCAGTTCTACATCTGCGTCAGCAAAATTCTTGTCCGCCACCTGAAGTCCGTATGTGAAGATTGCAACCATACCTTTCACAACACAGCCTTTTTCGCGCAAAGCATTGACAGCAATCAGAGAACTTTTCCCAGTAGAGACAAGGTCTTCTACAACGACAACCGTTTGTCCGTCATGTATTTCCCCTTCAATCTGATTTGTCAGACCGTGTTTCTTCTCTTCAGAGCGAACATAAACAAAAGGTTTACCCAGTTCTTGAGCGACCAGTGCACCTTGAGCAATGCCGCCGGTAGCAACGCCTGCAACAACATCGACATCACCGAAGAAATCGTTGATGGTATCGACAAAACGTTGACGAATAAACGTTCTGATTTCCGGATATGAAAGTGTAACTCGGTTATCACAATATATGGGGGATTTTCTTCCGGAAGCCCATGTAAAAGGATATTCATTGTTCAATTTCACAGCCTTTACTTGTAGTAGAAAAGTGGCTGTCTGTTCGGCAGTTTCGTTCATATTAATATATTTTCTTATAGAATAATTTAGTTTGCAAAAATACAAATATTAATCATTATTCAAAAGAAAATAAAACGAAAAAAACAAACCATTTTTATAATTCAAACATTATCAAGTACTTTTCTAACAATAGAATGCATGGTGGCGTAACTATTATTCAAATAACTGCTCCATTCTGCAAAATCAAACCATCCAACATCGCTTATCTGTTCCTCTTGTTGAGGAACTAAAGTCTCACAGTCAAACACTTGCATCTTAAACCAGGATGTCTGTTTAAAATGCCATCCGCCATAAAGATTATATATATGATATGTTTTCAAAAGCAACGGACCGAGACATGTGTTATTCAGCCCGGTTTCCTCGTGTGTCTCACGCAAAGCAGCCTGAGCCAATGTCTCTCCTGTCTCGACCTTTCCTTTGGGTAAATCGGCTCTGTCGTTGCGAGTCATCATAAGGAATTGACCTTTACTGTTTATCACCACTCCGCCAGCAGCCTTAACGTAAATGTAATGCTTTTTCATATATGGCAACAAGGTGCGTAAAAAACTATTCTCACAACGAACAACTACATTTTTTTCTTCTTCTATCAAAACTTTAAAATAGTCATCATAATTATTTGAATTAAAGACAATGTAATTGTCAACTGTTGGCAGTTCGTCGCATGTCAGAAATTGGATACTCCAATATTGATAATTTATGGTCAGCATGGAATGTAGTTGAAAGATTATTATAAGTCTAATACACTTCAGTCATAAACGCAGAACGGTTTTATGCGCTTTATATTGTTTCTCAAACAATTTTTGACAATAAAAAATAGATATAACAATAGTTATAAAAATCTTGGTATTTTTGCATTTTGTAACCTATCATTTACAATAATGGTATATATCTAAAAAACAAACCCATGCAAAAAGACTACACATACGAGATTGCTCTTACTATGCTACCCGGAGTGGGTTGCCAGTCAGCACGGCAATTGCTCAAAATGGTAGATTCGCCCGAAGCTCTTTTCAATTTACCTAAAAAGGATCTTCTACATTTGTTCGGCAAACATCGCGAAGTTGTAGACGCCATCCTAGGACGTACAATGTTTCATGAAGTGGAGCATGAAATGAACTTCATTGAGAAAAACAAAATCAAACCGCTTTACTTCACCGACCCGCTTTTTCCTCAACGACTCAATCGGTCGGAATGTATCGACTCCCCTATTCTACTCTACTATTTCGGTTCAGCCGATTTGAATCCGGAAAGAGTTATCAGTGTAGTAGGTACACGCAGGGCGACTGACTATGGACGTGATTTGACCCGCATGCTTATTGAAGGTCTAAAAGGCGAGAACGTTACCGTGGTTAGCGGACTGGCATTGGGCATAGATTCCGAAGCCCATGAGTCGGCACTTGCAACCCAACTGCCCACTATAGGCGTTCTAGCTCACGGTCTTGACAGAATATATCCTTCTTCCAATAGGAATTTGGCAAAACGCATGATTGCACAAGGCGGTGGCCTGATTTCTGAAATGAAAAGCGAAACTCCAATACAACCGGGATTATTCCCTGCACGCAACCGCATAATAGCTGCAATGTGCGACGCAACAATCGTAGTTGAGGCATCGAAAAAAGGCGGTGCTCTCATCACAGCCAACATTGCTAACGGATACCAACGAGATTTGTTCGCATTTCCGGGACGGATTGGAGACAAATACTCTGAAGGATGCAATGCAATCATTGCCGCATGCAAGGCTATGATGATTCGCAATGCCGATGACCTTTTCATAAATATGGGATGGACTCGTCTGACAAAGAAAGAAGGAAAACAGACAGCCCTTTTCACTCAGTTGGATGGTGATGAAGCCGTGATACACAACATATTATCCAATAACCCCGAGATATCAACAGAGCGAATTAGTGAACTTTGTGGGTTGTCATTGCCTAAAATTGCCACTGCTTTGCTTAGTTTAGAGTTAAAAAACAAAATACGATGTCTTCCAGGAAAGATTTATAAAGCATTATAGTTCAATATATAACACTAGAGTGTTATTTTTTTTTTGAGAAAATAAGGCTTGTTTTACGGAATTGTTGTAAATTTGCAAATTCTAAAAACAATACTAAACAATACGGTTAAACACATTAAACTTAATATAATTAAACGCAACAATATGGAATCCAATCTTAAAGGAAAAATCTCGCAGATAATAGGAGCCGTCATTGATGTCACTTTTGACGATGATGCAGTATTGCCTGATATTTACGATGCATTAAGCGTGAAACGTCCTGATGGTACGGACATTGTTCTGGAATGCCAACAGGATATCGGAGAAAACACTATGCGCTGTATAGCTATGGACTCAACCGACGGATTACAACGCGGCATGGAGGTTGTGGCTTTAGGCGGTCCAATATCGATGCCCGTTGGCGAAAACATCAACGGACGTCTTTTCAACGTGATAGGCCAGACCATCGATGGAATGCCGGCACCTGAATGTGAGAAGAAATACGGCATCCACCGTGAACCACCAAAGTTCGAAAATCTCTCGACAACACAGGAAATCCTATACACCGGCATAAAGGTTATTGACTTGATACAACCATTTCTCAAGGGTGGTAAAATCGGTCTCTTTGGCGGTGCGGGCGTCGGAAAAACAGTTCTCATTCAGGAACTCATTAATAACATTGCAAAAAAATACAGTGGTATGTCAGTATTCACCGGTGTCGGTGAACGTACCCGTGAAGGCAACGACTTGCTTCGGGAAATGATAGAAGCCGGCGTTATCAAGTATGGCGACGAGTTCTTGAAAAGCATGGAAGAAGGCAGCTGGGATTTATCAAAGGTAGATAAAGATGCAGTCAAAGACTCCAAATGCACAATGGTTTTCGGACAGATGAACGAGACTCCGGGAGCACGTGCGCGAGTAGCTCTCTCAGGACTGACGTTGGCTGAATACTACCGTGACGGTGACGAAAAGACAGGCGGACGCGACATCCTGCTCTTCATCGACAATATTTTCCGTTTCACACAAGCCGGTTCCGAGGTCTCTGCACTGTTAGGACGTATGCCTTCGGCTGTGGGTTATCAGCCCACCCTGGCGACCGAAATGGGCATGATGCAGGAACGCATCACCTCTACTAAACGAGGTTCCATCACCTCGGTACAAGCTGTATATGTGCCTGCCGACGACCTTACAGACCCTGCGCCCGCAACCACTTTTGCACACCTTGATGCCCAGACAGTGCTCAGCCGTAAAATCTCCGAACTCGGCATCTATCCTGCTGTCGACCCTCTCGATTCCACCAGCCGAATCCTGTCACCCGATGTGGTAGGCGAAGAACACTACAATACTGCTCAGAAAGTCAAACAGATACTGCAACGCTACAACGAATTGCAGGATATCATCGCCATCCTTGGTATGGAGGAACTCGGCGAAGAAGACAAACTGGTTGTCAGCCGTGCACGACGCGTACAGCGTTTCCTATCACAACCATTCTTCGTAGCAGAAGCATTCACTGGTCTACAAGGCAAATTTGTAAATATCGACGACACTATCAAAGGCTTCAACATGATATTGAACGGTGACGTGGACTATCTGCCCGAACAAGCATTCCTGATGGTTGGAACCATAGAAGAAGCGATAGAAAAGGGCGAAAAAATTCTTGCTGAAACAAAATAAGCCATTAATAATGTCGTTTTCATCAATTTAACTAAAACCACAGATGAATGTAAAAATTATAAAACCCGATGCCACACTATATGAAGGACCGGCATCTTTGTTGCAATTGCCAGGAACTGACGGCTTGTTTGAGATACTCGAAAACCACGCTCCTATCATTTCCAGCCTTACAGAGGGGACAATACGTCTGCAAGCCGAAAACGAAGAAGAAAAAAAATTCGACATCAAGGCCGGCGTGGTAAAAGGGCAACAAAACGACATATTATTATTGGTACAATGAGGTGAAGGGTAGAGCAGTCAAATACTCTAGAATTTAAGAAATCAATTAATATACATATTTATGAAAAAAATATTGACAACACTGGCTGCATTTGCGCTACCAGTACTAAGTTTTGCTAACGAGGCAGACTTGAGAATGCCTGAAGGGTTCAGTTCTAGTTCCGATGCCAAAATCCTTTACTGGGGCTTCCTTATCGTTGCTCTGGGTTTGCTTTTCGGTTTTTGGCAATTCAGCAAAGTTCGCAAGCTGAAAGCCCATAAGTCGATGCTTGAAATAGGCAATGTTATTTTCAAGACTTGCTCTACATACCTCAAACAACAAGGAAAGTTTCTCATCATCCTCTTTCTCTTTATCGGAGCAGCAATAGCACTTTACTTCGGAGTACTCAGCGATATGAAGGCTGGCGGTGTATGCCTAGTGTTAGCATGGACTATTATTGGAATACTGGGAAGCTATGGTGTTGCATGGTTTGGTGTTCGCATGAACACACTGGCCAATGCACGCATGGCATTCGTCTCGCTGCGTCGTCGTCCATTAGATTTACTCAACATTCCGCTACGTGCCGGCATGAGCATTGGCATTGTACTTATTTGCATTGAATTAGTGCTGATGCTCGTCATCCTTCTCTGCATGCCTGAAGATTTGGCAGGTAGTTGCTTTATGGGTTTTGCCATTGGCGAATCTTTAGGAGCTTCTGCTCTCCGTATAGCAGGTGGCATATTTACCAAGATTGCCGATATCGGAAGCGACCTTATGAAGGTGGTCTTTAAGATTGGTGAGGATGACCCCCGCAACCCTGGAGTGATTGCCGACTGCACTGGAGACAATGCCGGCGACAGTATCGGACCCACCGCCGACGGTTTCGAGACCTACGGTGTCACCGGTGTGGCATTGGTGAGTTTTATCCTTTTAGCCGTTCCTATGGCATTTCCCGATAATCCAGAATTGGCCAATATGCTACAGATAAAGCTCTTGGTATGGATTTTTGTCATGCGTATACTTGGTATCATTGCTTCTGTTCTGGCCTACTATATTAATGGTGCCATTGCCAAAGCCCGTTACAGCAAAGCCGATGACCTGAATTTCGAAAAACCACTTTCGTCACTGGTATGGATTACCTCTATGCTTTCCATTTGCGGAACCTTCCTGGCCAGCTACTTCATCCTTGGTGGTATCAACGATGTGAACGGCAATGATATGAGCAATCTATGGCTCGCCCTTTCCATCATCATCAGCTGCGGTACCCTCGGTGCAGCTCTTATTCCTGAGTTTACAAAACTCTTCACTTCACCCACATCAAAACATGTCAACGAGGTAGTGAAAGCCTCTGAACAAGGCGGCGCATCGTTGAACATACTAAGTGGTATCGTTGCCGGAAATATGGGAGCTTTCTGGACCGGTATGGTTTTCTTTGTATTGATGCTTATTGCATATATGGCCGCATCCGGTTTTGGCATAGAGCCCATCTTTGGACCCTACTTCTCTATTTTCGCTTTTGGTCTTGTGGCATTCGGTATGTTAGGTATGGGTCCTGTCACCATAGCTGTCGACAGCTATGGTCCGGTCACCGACAACGCACAGTCAGTCTACGAATTGTCGTTGATTGAGGACGATATTGAGAAGACAACCAAAGAGGTGGAGAGCGAATTCGGTTTCACTCCGGATTTCGAGAAAGCCAAATACTATCTTGAAGCAAATGACGGTGCTGGCAATACTTTCAAAGCAACTGCAAAGCCGGTACTTATCGGCACTGCCGTCGTGGGAGCCACAACAATGATTTTCTCACTGATTCTGATGATTCAGAAAGCTTTAGGCATCGAACCGGCCGAAGTACTTAATCTTCTCAACCCCTATTCTATCCTTGGATTCATCCTCGGTGGATGTGTCATCTTCTGGTTCACAGGTGCCTCAATGCAGGCTGTAACCACAGGTGCCAACCGAGCTGTGGAATTCATCAAAAACAATATCAAACTCGACCCCAATGCTCCCAAGAAGGCCGATACCGAAAAAAGCCAGGAAGTGGTGAAAATCTGCACCAACTATGCTCAAAAGGGAATGATCAACATTTTCATTGCTATTTTCTGCTTTGCACTTGGATTTGCCTGTATATCGGCACCCACTCCCACAAGCAACGATGCCGTCTGCCTGTTTGTGAGTTACCTCATAAGCATAGCAGTCTTCGGTCTGTTCCAAGCTGTGTATATGGCTAATGCCGGCGGTGCATGGGACAACGCTAAAAAGGTGGTTGAAGTGGACATGAAAGCCAAAGGTACTCCACTGCACGATGCAAGTGTAGTAGGTGACACTGTAGGCGACCCCTTTAAAGATACCAGCTCTGTGGCATTAAACCCCATCATCAAATTCACTACGCTGTTTGGTGTATTGGCTATGGAGATAGCCATTGCCGACAAATTCCAAGCTATAGCACCTTGGATTGGTATTGTATTTATTCTCATCGCACTCTACTTTGTGTATCGCTCATTCTACAAAATGCGTATTCAAAATCAGTGACACATTAATTGTGTCTCTAATTTAACGAAGACGAAAAATCCTAAAATCCGATTCAATGAAAATAGCAGTAGTTGGAGCTACCGGACTTGTGGGTGGTGTGATGCTGAAAGTGTTGGAAGAGCGTGGATTTGCGAAGCATGAAATAATCGCTGCTGCTTCGCCCAAATCGATCGGAAAGAAAATCACCTTTGCCAATCGTGAGCTGACAGTGATATCTGTTGATGATGCTATTGCATGCAAGCCTAAATACGCTATTTTCTCAGCAGGTGCTGTTGCATCAAGGCAATATGCACCTCTTTTCGCTGCCGTAGGAACTATAGTGATAGATAATTCCTCAGCCTGGCGTAAAGATGTCGACAAGCCATTGGTAGTACCCGAGATTAACATTGACTCAATAAAGCCAAATGACCGGATAATTGCAAATCCCAACTGTAGCACGATACAGATGGTTCTCGCATTATCAGGATTACATCGTCGCTACCGCATCAAGCGTTTAGTGGTAAGTACTTATCAAAGTATTACCGGAACGGGAATAAAAGCCGTCAGGCAGTTGCAAGAAGAAGAGGCGTGGCATGCTCGACAAGTGGAACTTGCCGGACACGAAATGCCCACCCTACTCGACCGCATGGATCCACACAGTCAGGCTTACCCCTATCAGATTTTCCGTAATCTCTTCCCACATGGCGGTGACTTTCAAGACGACGGCTATACGACAGAAGAACAAAAACTGGTTGACGAGACTCGGAAGATACTTGGCGACCCTGATATTGCCGTCACAGCCACGGTTGCACGAGTGCCGGTGGTGGGTGGTCATAGCGAGGCTGTAAATGTAGAATTTCATGATGAATTCGACTTTGACGAAGTTCTCAGTATTATAGCCACTACTCCAGGAGTAGTGCTATATGACAACCCATCGGCAAACAGGTATCCTATGCCGGTGATGAGCGAGAATCGGGATGAAGTATTTGTGGGACGAGTACGGCGCGACTTTTCACAACCTCGCACACTCAACTTGTGGGTTGTAGCCGACAATCTGCGCAAAGGTGCCGCCACCAATGCAATAGAAATCATGGAGGAATTGGAAAAATGAGAAGAATCATTAGTGTAATTTTAGTTTTTATTTTCGTTTTGTCCTCCTGTGGTAAGAAAGTGATATTGGATGAAACACATCAGTTTGAAGACGGGATTTGGATGCGTTTCGATGCTACCGAATTCAAAGTCGATATAAACGACATCGAACCTACATACAATATAAGCGTGACCGTGAGTTACGACACGTCACGCTACAGGGAAACATCGCTGCCTCTGGTTGTCGATTTCTTTCCAGACAGCAACGAACTGCATAATTTCACGCCAATAATGAAACTTCGCGAGAAGGACGGTACTTTGCGAGGCGTTGTGTTGGGCAATTACTGCACTGTAACCGACACAATCGACCGCCACAGGATATACAACCGCGAAGGGAGCTACACTTACCGTATACGCCAACGTACAAGCAAATACGAGATATATGGTTTCAACACCATAAATTTGAAAGTTGAAAGACTTTGATTGACGAGAGCATCAACCGAAACATTGAGCGGATAAAGCTAAAACTGAAGACCGTTCCCGAGACGCCTGGAGTATATCAATACCTTGATGAGAAAGGAACAGTAATATACGTCGGCAAAGCCCGCAATTTGCAACGTCGTGTCAGTTCCTACTTCAATCGCTACGACGAGCACAGTACAAAAATCAAGATGTTGGTGCGTAATATTTACGATTTAAGAGTGACAGTAGTTGCCAGCGAAGTGGATGCGTTGCTTTTGGAAAACAACCTCATCAAGCAGTATCAGCCACGCTACAACAGCATGTTAAAGGACGACAAGAGTTATCCTTACCTTTGCATTACCGATGAGGAATATCCGCGTCTACTTGTTACACGCAATCGAAAAATCGGACAATCCAATCACTCTTCTCAAGTTACAGGCTCTTATTTCGGACCTTATCCAAACGGACGGATTTTGCGTGAGTTACAAGACATTATCCGCAAGCTGTTTACCTATCGCAGTTGCAAGAAACCATTGCATTGGGATGAAACTCGACAAGTTGTAGTTGGAGGCGGTCGTGCATGTATCAATAGCCAGATAGGACTATGTCGTGCACCCTGTACAGGAATCGAAAGTCATGAGGAGTATCTGGAGACATTCAGAAGCATCAAGAAAATATTGCGAGGCGACTTTGGCGAGATAGTGGAGAAGATGAAGGACGAGATGTTTGCTCTTGCCGACGAGTTGCGTTACGAGGAGGCTGAGACAATGCGCCGCAAAATAAGGCTATTAGAAGAGTACCAATACAAATCGACAGTGGTGAATACGAACGTGAAGGATGTTGATGTATACACTATTGTCTCCGATGCTCGATACGCGTATGTCAACATGATGCGCATCAAGAACGGAAGCATAATCTATTCCTATTCGACAGAAATAAAGAAACAGCTTGACGAAAGTGACGAAGAGATACTGTCAACCGTGATCCCCGAGTTGCATGAGCTAACCGAGAGCAGCGCGATGGAGGCCATTGTGCCATTTATATGTGAAGAGATACCCGACGACTACTTAAAACAGACTGTTCCTACGCGTGGAGATCGTTTGCAACTGATAGAGTTGAGCCATCGGAACGTGCGTGCCTACCAGATACAGAGTGAACATCAACGCGAGTTGGTGAGTCCCGAAGAAAGCAAAAAAGGGTTGTTGGAAAGGCTTCAAAAAGAGTTGCATTTGAAACGATTGCCTATCAATATAGAGTGTTTCGACAATAGCAACATACAGGGGGCTTATCCTGTTGCAGCTATGGTGCGTTTCACAGGAGGAAAGCCAAATCGCAACGAATATCGTAAATACAATATCAAGACAGTGCAAGGTCCCGACGACTATGCCTCAATGAGCGAAGTGATACGCCGTCGTTACAGCCGTTTGAGCGAGGAAGGAAAAGAATTGCCCGGATTGTTGATAGTTGACGGCGGAGCAGGTCAGATGGAAGTGGCAAGGAAAGTTATCGTTGAGGATTTGCAACTTGAGATACCGATTGCAGGACTAGCTAAGGACGGCCGACATCGTACCAACGAGCTGTTGTGTTATGACGAGGACTGGCAAATACGAATTGTGGGGCTGAAACCAACCGACCAGTTGTTTCACCTGTTGGAACAGATACAGGATGAAGTGCATCGCTTTGCAGTCACATTCCACCGCGATAAGCGAAGCAAGGGAACGTTGCGTACACAGTTGACCGACATTCCTGGCATAGGCGAAAAGACAGCACGCGACCTACTGTTGAAATTCGGCAGCGTAAAAGGTGTAAAATTACAGAATTTGGACGACCTCACCAAAGCAATAGGACCGGCAAAAGCCAAAACAGTTTACGAATGGTTTAAAGTCAATTAGCCTCACAGTCCATTAGATTAAACACATCTCCAAAAAGGACTGGATTTCAGATATTAAGATTTATCGGATTATATCCAGGAGTTCTACTGTGAAAATCAAGGCGGAATATGGTGGGATGGAGGCTCCAGCACCATTTTCACCATAGCCAAGATGGTAAGGAATATAAAATTTATATTTTGCTCCGACTTTCATGAGTTGCAGTCCTTCTGTCCATCCGGCAATAACCTGTCGCAATGCAAATTCCGCCGGTTGTCTGCGTCGATAACTACTGTCGAAGATGGTTCCATCGACCAATGTACCCTCATAATGACAGCGTACCGTATCAAAGGCAGTAGGACGAGAACCGTTACCTTCGGTGATGACTTCGTACTGCAGTCCGCTGCGGGTGCAGAAGACACCCTCTCGCATGGCGTTGTCAGCGAGAAACTTCTCACCTTCGGTTTTTGCAGCAGTACCTTTCTTTTGGGCTTCGGCCTGCTGAAGTTGTTCCATCTCGGTAAAAAAACGTTCAAGAATGGCATTGGATTCTTCGATGGAAAGTTGTGATTCGCGTCCTGAAAAAAGATCACGAATAGCAGCAGCAAAATCGTCGATGTTGAGAGAAGTTTCAAGGCCCATATCTAGCAGCTGACGACCAATATTGTGACCTAATGCGTAACTTAATTTATCCATTATTATTAAAATTTTAAAGATTATCGGATATAGGTTAAAGTTTATTTTAGTTTTTTATGGTAAACGCGATTATTGATGTTTTATTATATTTGTGGGTTAGATAAACAGAATAGAGAAGCTCAACTGGGGAAATGTGTGATATTTGGATATTTGGATATTCGGATTTTTTGTATATTTGCAATTTTAACATTAGTGGCACACACCACCCTAATGTTAAACATATCAAGAGTTTAACATTGACATTGATCTGAACAATGGAATACAACTTCAGTGAAATCGAACCAAAATGGCAAGAATACTGGCGTAAGAACAGAACTTACCATGTGGAGAACGACTCCTCAAAACCTCATTTTTATGTGTTGGACATGTTTCCTTATCCTTCGGGAGCAGGACTGCATGTAGGACATCCTTTAGGCTATATTGCAAGTGACATTTATGCACGCTACAAACGATTGCGCGGAATGAACGTGCTTCATCCGATGGGTTACGACGCATACGGTCTGCCTGCAGAGCAATACGCAATACAGACGGGACAGCATCCGGCAAAAACCACAGAACAGAATATCAGACGTTACCGTGAACAGTTAGACAAAATTGGTTTCTGCTTCGACTGGGATCGTGAGGTGCGGACATGCGACCCTAAATACTATAAATGGACTCAATGGACTTTTCTACAGCTGTTCAGCCACTATTATGACGAGAAGGAAGAGATGGCGCGTCCTATAAACGACTTGATAAGGAAGATAGAGAACGACGAATGGGAACTCAGTGCAGAGGAATGGAGAATAATGGACGAGAAGAAACGCGAAGAGTATCTGATGAATTACCGTCTAGCATATCTGGCAGACATACCCGTGAACTGGTGTGCCGAGTTGGGCACAGTACTGGCAAATGACGAAGTGGTGGGCGGTTTAAGCGTCAGAGGTGGTTATCCTGTTGAGCGCAAGCTCATGCGACAATGGAGTCTGCGTATCTCGGCATACGCACAGCGGCTCGTGGATGGACTGGAGAATGTGGAATGGACCGACAGCCTGAAAGAAATACAACGCAACTGGATAGGCCGCAGCGAGGGTGCCGCGGTGTGGTTCCCTCTCGATGTTCCTGCTACATCCGTCGATGCCCCCACGGGACTCTTTATGGGACAAGTCGACCCCATGCCGGCACCCAGTTTCGAAATTTTTACAACACGTCCCGACACCATCTTCGGTGTGACATTCATGGTGTTATGTCCGGAACACGAGTTGATAGACGAAATCACAACCCCAGAATGTCGTGCTGAAGTAGAGACATACGTCGCATGGGCCAAGAACCGTTCGGAACGCGAACGCCAAGCCGAGGTTAAAAAGGTGAGCGGCGTATTCACTGGAGCCTACGCAATCAATCCCCTTACTGAGGAGAAAATACCAATTTGGGTAAGCGATTATGTGCTGTCGGGATACGGCACGGGAGCCATCATGGCCGTCCCGGCTCACGACAGTCGCGACTTCGCCTTTGCCCGCCATTTCGACCTTCCTATCCGTCAAGTCGTCTCACTAGAGAAAGACATCACCAGCGACACAGAGACATGGACTGAAAGCATGGATGCAAAAACAGGATTCTCAGTCAATAGCGGATTTATCAACGGAATGAAGGTCAAAGACGCCATCAAAGCCGTCATCGACAAAATTGAAGAAATGGGTATTGGTCACCGCACTGTAAACTTCCGTCTGCGCGACGCTATTTTCAGCCGTCAACGCTATTGGGGCGAGCCATTCCCCATCTATTACAAGAACGGGATTCCCTACCCTATTCCTGAGAAATGTCTGCCGTTGGAGTTACCAGAAATAACAGAATACAAGCCGACATCGACAGGCGAACCTCCTTTAGGCCATGCTGAGGTCTGGGCTTGGGACGTAGAGAAGGAATGCGTCGTATCGAAAAATCTGATTGACAACAAAACGGTATTCCCACTCGAGTTGAGCACTATGCCCGGTTTTGCCGGAAGCAGCGGATATTATCTGCGATATATGGATCCTCACAACAACGAAAAGTATTTCTCGAAAGAGGCTGTAGGATATTGGCAGAATGTGGATTTCTATGTCGGCGGAGCTGAACACGGCACAGGACATCTAATATATGCCCGGTTTTGGAACAAATTCCTATACGACATAGGAATGGCTGTAAAGGACGAGCCATTCCAGAAGTTGGTTAACCAAGGAATGATTCAGGGTCGCTCTAATTTTGTTTACCGGTCGAAAGCCGACAACGGACTGTTTATCTCAAAAGGATTGATCAAAGACATGAATGAGGTTACGCCAATTCATGTGGACATAAACATTGTAACGAACGATATACTTAATATTGAGCAATTCAGGATCTGGCGCCCAGAATTCAAGGACGCTCGTTTCGAGCTCGAAGATGGGAAATATATATGTGGATGGGAAATCGAGAAAATGTCGAAATCGATGTACAACGTACAGAATCCCGACGACCTAGTGGGACGCTATGGAGCAGACACACTAAGGATGTATGAGATGTTCTTAGGACCGGTGGAACAGGCGAAACCGTGGGACACAAACGGTATTGAGGGAGTTTTCCGCTTTTTCAAGAAATTCTGGAGACTGTTCCACGACGATAATAATGACTTCAAGCTGAGCGATGAGGAAGCTACAAAGGAAGAACTGAAAAGCATACATAGCACTATCAAGAAAGTAACTGAAGACATCGAACGTTTTTCGTTCAACACTAGTGTCAGCACATTCATGATATGCGTGAACGAGTTGAGCGGAATGAAATGCAACAAACGTTCAGTCTTGGAACCTCTAACAGTGTTGATAGCTCCGTTTGCACCACACATAGCCGAAGAATTGTGGCACCTCATGGGCCATGAAATGACAGTATGCGATGCGAATTGGCCTACATTTGAGGAACGTTATTTGATTGAGGATAGTTTCAAATACCCTGTTTCGTTCAACGGGAAAATGAGATTCACTATAGATTTGCCGACAAACTGCACCCAAGAACAAGCTGCAACAGCGGTAATGCAGATGCCGGAGAGTTCAAAATGGCTTGGAGGTAAAGAGCCGAAGAAAATAATTTTTGTACCAAAAAGAATCATCAATATAGTATGCTAAGCAGACATTTTTTGCGGTGCAAGTCACTGCAGGCTCTCTATGCAGGCGTCACATCGGAGGCTGCAACGGTAGACGAAGTGCTGAAGATATTCGACTACAACGTTGTAAAGTTGAACGAGTTAGGGGTGCTTCAAATGAGTACTTTGCCTCATTTGACATTCGCTTGCGAGAAGATAATGGAGGCTTCAATGCAAAAGTTCAATCCTAACGAAAGCGAGAAGAACCCTTCAAGACGTTTTGTCGACAACAGAGTCATCAAGACAATAGAAGAATGCGATGAATTTAAGACACTATCCAACAGAATGAAGATAGACTGGTCTAATTATTTCGACACATTCCGTAGGATATACAACACTCTGAAAGAGAACAAGCAATACAAGCAGTACATGAGTGCGGAAGTCTGCGGATGGGAAGACGACCAGGCTATTGCACTGGTGGCATTCAAGGCCCTGATGTGCGACGAGACACTACGTGCTGCCATATACGACCGCGACTTGATATGGGAAGACGACTTCGACCAAATAGCACAGTACAACTACATGATGCTTAAAGACATAACAGAAAACGATGATAGTCTGACTCTCTGTCCGCAAGTGTTTGACATGAGGAACGAAAAGGATAAGGCTGACTACAATTTTGCCCGTAAGTTGACTCAGGACACTTTCAACCGTTTGGACGACACCGAACCTCTTATTCGCAAGCATCTGAACAACTGGGAAATGGAACGTGTGGCACTGATGGACATATTGCTCATCAATATGGCTGTAACGGAATTCACCTGTTGTCCATCAATACCAGAACGTGTGACTGTAGACGAATACATCGAGTTGTCAAAAGAGTTTTCCACTGAAAAAAGTAAGCTTTTCATCAACGGCATATTGGACAAACTGCTGATAGAGTTGCGTGTTGCAGGAAAAATAGAGAAAGACGAGCGAGGAATGTATGATCCTAATATCGAAGAGTAAAGACTGTGCTCGCAAGAATTAAAATTAAAAATGAAAAAGACATTATATTTATTAACATTATTACTTATGTGTGGCTGCAGCGGTAGTGTGAAAAACGATGCTGGGGTTGACATAATAAAAAACCCAAACAGTGCGCAAGGATATGACACCGGGGAGAAAATGCCCGTCATCACATTCGAAACAGACATGCATGACTTCGGCCAGTTGATGGCCGGCGAAAACATCTCATACAGTTTCAAGTTCACCAACACCGGCAACGACGACTTGGTGATAAGCGGTTGCGATGCCTCGTGCGGATGCACTGTGGCAGACTATCCACGCGAACGAATTGCTCCGGGGGAAAGCGGATATGTGACTGTATCGTTCAAGTCACAAGGAATGTCGGGACAACAGATGAAAGAGGTCACCGTTGTAACAAACGCACAACCATCACGAACAAAATTGAGGATAATAGCGAGTGTGAGGTAAGTCTATAAGTTAAAATAATGATTATTAATTAAAAACAAATAAAATGAACATCGCATTAATTTTACTTCAACAAAGTACACAAGGAGGCCAACAAGGAGGCGGTATGAGCGGTCTACTGATGATTATATTGCTCTTCGTAGTGATGTGGCTGCTGATGATTCGTCCACAAAACAAAAAAGCAAAAGAAGAAGCTAAAATGCGTAGTCAACTGAAAAAAGGCGACCGCGTACTTTTTTCAGGTGGTATATACGGCAAAGTGCATGAAGTGGGTGAGACAACCGTCGACGTTGAAGTGTCAAATGGTGTCATACTTACCGTGGAAAAAAGCTTCATTCAAAGCGTGACGACTGAATAAAATCAGTGAATAGTCCGAGTCATAAAGACGACAGCCTGTGGCTAAAACAATGGCGTGGATTTTTCTACACCTTGATAGCTGTATTTATAATATGGCTTGTCTCAGACATGTCTGAAGAAAAGGCATATATAGAGACTTATAATATCGACTTCGTCGGCTTGGACACTACAAAATACGCCATAACAGACCGCGACAGTACTATCACCCTCGAACTGAAAAGCAACGGTTTCCGCACACTACGACGTAGCCTGGAAAAACAACGTACATTACATATTTATAATGTAAACCTTAACGAAAACGAGGAGCAGATAGGCTTTTGGAATATCAATGTTGAGGAAATACTGTCGATAATAACACCTCAGCTTGACATGCGCGGAGTGAGTACTGTGCGAGGTATCAGCAAACAGCTGTCGCTGAAAGTGACTCGACGTGAAAGCAAAGCCTTCGTTCCAGACATATCCCAAGTCAACTTTGTCTTCGAAGGCATGTGCGGACTGAGCGGCAAACCGGAAGTAAGACCTGATACCGTATGGCTGTACGGCAGCCGCAAATCGCTAGAACAGATAGACAAAATCTCGGCATCACCGCAAAACATAAGACACATCTTCAGAAGTGGGACTTATAGGGTGAAACTAGACCCACGATGGAAAGAGATGAGTGATTTGTATCCATCGGTAACTGAAGTTGAGATTTATCTTCCTGTAGAATCCTTTATCGAAAAAACGGTAAAGGTACCAATAAAAGCGATTCTGGGCGATGGAATAAAAAGGGTGCATCTATACCCAGATGAGGTGACGGTGCATTTCATGATTCCTCACAAGGCTTATGACGAAGTCGGTAGCGAAGACTTTGAGGTGACTGCAACAATGCAAGAAGACAGCAGCACTCTGCATCCGATAGCCACTAAATTTCCATCGAATGTTAAGATAACGGAAATAGAACCTGCTGAAGTGCAATATATAGTGATAAGTGAATAACGATTGCATATTAAAACAGTGAAACTTATAGGACTGACAGGAGGAATAGGATGTGGCAAAACCACGGTAACGGAAGAGTTCCGAAAAATCGGGATTCCCTGTTTTATTGCCGATATACATGCCGGCACCTACTACAACGACCCATCGTTCCTTGAACAAATTCAAACATTGTTTGGCAACACGGTATTCAATAATGACGGCACTGCTGACAAACGCCGGATAGCGTCAATAGTATTCTCCAATCGAGACAAGCTAATGGCACTCAACGCACTGATTCATCCTAGAGTAATGGAAGACTTCCGTCTATGGGCAGCTAATCAGACGACTCCATACGCAATTATTGAATCGGCTATTCTCTATGAATATGAACTTTACAAACATTTAGACGGTATTATTACTGTCTATTTGGAAAAGGAAGAACGGATAAGACGCCTGATGCAACGCGACCGAGAATCGCGCGAAGTCATAGAATTGCGAATGGCAAACCAACTGACGGCTGAAGAAAAGATGGATAGAGCCGATTATGTAATACTGAACTATGAAGGTAATCCCCGACAACGTCAGGTAAAGACAATTCATAGAATGGTGATTGGTGAAAATGAAAACGAACACTAAAACTAATATACTATGTATCTGATTCTGAAAAAAGAGCAACTTACTCCTGCGACAGTATTAATGGAAGTTGAAGCACCGTGGATAGCCCAGAACGGACGTCCCGGGCAATTTCTCATCGTCATACCCGATCAATGCGGAGAACGTGTACCACTGACAATATGCGATATCAACCACCAGACAAATACTGTCACAATAGTGTTCCAAATAGTTGGAGATTCTACTCGAAAACTAGGCGACATGAATGAGGGAGACACTCTATATTCTATAGTAGGTCCGCTGGGACGCCCTGCCGAGGTGCTGACGCTTTTCGAACAGAATACTGATTTGCACATACTTTTTGTTGCCGGCGGCGTTGGAGCTGCACCAGTATATCCACAAGCGAAATGGGCCTTCCGTTTCGGTCTGAACTGCGACATAATAATGGGTGCTCGCAACATGGATTTTATCTTTTTCGAAGACAGGATGAGATCTGTTTGCGACAATCTGTATATAATGACCGACGACGGAACGTATGGGGAGAAAGGACTTGTAACCGACAAAATAAGACAGCTTATCGAAAGCGGTATACATTACGACTGCTGTGTAGCCATCGGTCCGTTGCCAATGATGAAATTTGTCTCAAAACTAACCAAAGAATATGATTTACAAACAGTAGTGTCGCTCAACTCAATGATGGTTGACGGCACAGGCATGTGCGGCGCCTGCCGTGTCACTGTCGGAGACAAAGTAAAATTCACCTGCGTTGACGGTCCGGAATTTGACGGTCATCTTGTAAATTTCGATGAGGCTATGAGCCGTCTGGCTCGTCCCGATGCAAAAAAATATCATATTGCCACCAGCGAGAACGGTCACCACTGCAACCTGACTGATGCAGTCGAAAAAAAACTGATAGAAGAGACATCTGCCACAGCAACACGTCAGAAACCGCGTGAACAGGCTCCGGAAAAAAGAATACACAATTTTGACGAAGTATCGTATGGATTCACCAAAGAACAAGCCATAACCGAAGCCGGCCGATGTCTGGGTTGCAAGCGTCCGTTATGTGTGTCACAATGTCCGGTAAGCATCAATATTCCAGGATTTATAGCTGCCGTCAAACAAGGGGATTTCCAAGAGGCCGGACGTATTATTGCACTCGACTCGTCGTTGCCTGCTGTCTGCGGACGTGTATGTCCACAGGAAACACAATGTGAAGGGGCCTGTATTCTTGGCCGCAAGGGAGAGCCTGTTGCTATAGGAGCACTCGAACGTTTTGTAGCCGACTGGAACCGAGAACAGACAAGGCCGTCGACGAACGTAGATGAAGGACCTGATGACGATAGCAAAGGAACATCTAAAAAAGTGGCTGTTATAGGCAGCGGCCCTTCCGGTCTGACATGCGCCAGCGACTTGGCAAAAATGGGATTTGACGTAACAATATTCGAAGCGTTGCACCAACCGGGAGGCGTACTGGTTTATGGCATACCTGAATTCCGACTCCCTAAGAGCCGCGTTGTCATTCCCGAAATAGATAATCTGAAACGCATGGGCGTGAAAATCTATACAAACGTAATTGTAGGCAAATCCGTAACCGTCGACGAACTATTTGACCATCAGGGATTTGACGCTGTTTATATTGCATCCGGTGCCGGTCTGCCAAAATTTATGGGAATTCCGGGCGAAACACTGGTTGGTGTAATTTCAGCCAATGAACTGCTGACACGCACAAACCTGATGCACGGTTACGATAAAAACTACGCCACACCTATAGTACTGGGCAACAGGGTCGCAGTAGTTGGTGGAGGCAATGTGGCAATGGATGCCGCACGCACTGCACGACGACTGGGATGCGACGTTACCGTTATCTATCGGCGTGGCGAAGAGGATATGCCGGCACGAAAAGAAGAACTGCACCATGCAAAAGAAGAAGGCATTCACTTCGCTTTCCAAACCAATCCGGTAGAAGTAATCGACGATGGCAATGGAAATGTGGGGGCAGTAAAGCTGATACGTATGTCTATGGGAGAGCCTGACGAGTCCGGACGACGTCGTTTTTCAGAAATTCCCGGCAGCGAATTCACTCTAGAACTTGATAACCTCATAATAGCCTTGGGTACCAGCCCCAATCCACTCATCAAGGACACCACTCCGCGTCTGAAAACAGAAAAGTGGGGAGGTATCATCACTTCTGAAGGAGGACGCACATCTCGGCCCTATGTGTATGCCGGAGGAGATGCTGTGAGCGGAGCCGCTACAGTCATCTTGGCAATGGGTGCCGGACGACAGGCTGCAAAAGCTATTGCAGAAAAGCTAAAGTAACTAAGGTATTTTACAACTTACGCTTTAAGATGCGATTCCATCGCACCGACTTTGTATCTTTGTCTTTCGAGAAAAGAATTACGGATGCACGGCCAACAATATGGTCTTCCGGAACAAATCCCCAATAACGGCTGTCTTGGCTGTTATGACGATTGTCACCCATCATCCAGTAGTAATCCATCTTAAACGTGTATTGCGTTGCCTGAGTACCATTGATAAAGATATTTCCATCACGGACTTCAAGGGTGTTATCCTCAAAAACCTCTATAACACGGCGATAGAGAGGTAAATTATCAACCGACAGGTCGACGGTCATTCCTTTATGAGGTATCGTCAATGGACCGAAATTGTCGACCGACCAGTCGTAACCTGCAGCATTAGGGAAGAGATCTCTGCCATTATATCCATTGAGAGACGAAAGAGGCATGATTTCAGCCACCGATGAGTTTGACTGGATTTTAGAAATCATCTCTGTTGTGAGTGGGACAGTGTAATAGAATGCCATTGCATCGATGTCGCGCTGACTTACACCTGAAGCTCTAAGCTCATCGTCCATTCCCATAAAAGCACGACCTACCTCCTCTTCCCACCGATAACCATCTACGAGTTTATAACGAGGAGTAATTCTGACCAATCGCAAACTGTCATCATGACAATACTCCATAGGTTCTATTGATAACCATTTTTTATACTTAAGTATGGTCTGAAGCTGATCATCGTTGAGGAAAATGTACTGGTAATAACCAATAGCATTCTCGCAATCTTCAAGCGATATGCCCATACTGTTAAGATAATGCTTGTCTTTCTGTAACTTTGCTGTAATAATGTCATTCGAACGCATGCCCATCTGAGACATTGACTGGGCGTAGTCGTCAATGTTCTCTGCCATACGTAATGCGTATGTAAACTGTAAGTCGGAGGGATTCTCGATTGGTTCGTTGTTGATAAACACCTGCTGGCTACGTATTTCGAGAGTCTCACCAGGCAATCCGATACAGCGTTTAATATAGTTCTCGCGTTTGTCTACAGGACGAACAATTATTTTTCCAAAGACCGTTTTATTGTTGAGGACAGTCTCACGACCGTATTCCCTAACCAAATCGTGATAGGAACGATTGCTTTGAAAAACGGAACAGACCGTATCGCCATCCGGAAAATTGAACACGGTGGCATCAAATCTGTTGACTTTATGCAAACCCGGATAGCGATGATACGGCAAACGAACCCATTTCAGATATGATTCCACATTGCTGTTGGTAAAAGGAAGCACATTGTGGACAAGAGGAAAAGACAACGGAGTCATTACTGCACGAGGACCATAGGCCGATTTACTGACCATAAGGTAGTCGCCAACCATAAGCGATTTCTCCATCGACGACGACGGTATATTGTATAGTTCAAAATTGAACCCTCTGATAATCACAGCTGCAATGAGGGCAAAGACTATGGCATCGGCCCATTCACGACCTTTAGAATATTTTACTTTCTCAACTGTGATTGGGTCTTGGTATTCACATTTAGACAGTCCCAACCAAGGCAAATAGACGAAAGGAAACAACACGGCAAGCGTCTGTTCCCAAAAACTGTGACGCGAGAAAACCTTGGCAGTCTCAACAACGAGCAAAAGAAAAGTAAAGACATTGATTGCCGGAACGATAAAACCAATATACCACTTGATGCGGCTTTTGCGTTTGGCAACACATATCTGAGTCCAAAGCACAATATTGTAAAACGGTATCAGCGACTTCCATTTGGACAGACCCGCTTTCGGGAATATAAACCAAAGACCTAATATTGGTCCAAGCCCATAAACAACAGCAAAGATATTGTATAACATACTGATAAGTGATTGTATTAGGAAATCATCAAATTATTGAATCAAATTCAATAACTCCGAAGTCAGTTAATTATTGTGCCAATTTGAAGAAGAAGTGTTTTTTTGTCATTTTTCCATGAAAGGTCGGATGACGCACGTGAAAAACGGCTCTCACGTTCCGACTTTGGCAATTCCTGCCAATAGGATAAAGCATCGCTGACAGTACGTGCCAATTGTTCTGCATCGGCCTGTGGCACCAATCCGCTGGCATCGGCATTGCATTCAGACGAGACCAGGGTGCCTACACCATACGTGGCAACTACTTTCCTTATCTCCGGAAAATCGGTTGCCACCACAGGAACACCAGCCTGAATAAAATCGGCCAGCCGGTTTGGAAGCGAATAGTAATAGTTCAATCCCTTGTTTTCAAGCAACGACATGCCAAGTGCCGCCTTGCGCGTCAGACAATGCAATACTGGTGGTTCCACACGACCCAGAAAGGTGACATTTGGAACAGCTGCATTCTCCTTGCTTAGACGCGAATACTCGTCACCTGTCCCAGCTACAACAAAATGGCAATCAGGCAACAACGGCATCGCAGCTATCACCCATTCTATTCCTCTGCCCATGTTTACGGCTCCTTGATAAAGAAGTATCTTTTTGTCAGCCGGAATATGTGCGAGTAAAATATCGGCTTTTGCCTCATAACCATTGTCATCTGACGGATATTCCATCGGCACATTGCGCACTACCGCCATTTCTATTCCGTAGCGCTCTTTATATATATCAGCAATTGATTGGCAAACAGTGACCGCTGCCATATCGTCTCGCTTCGCTATGCGTGGAAAGACAAAATCTTCGATGCGAGTCCAAAAACGCTTCACCCACTTACGACCCACCAGTTCCGGCATTTCAGGGAAGAGTTCATGAGCATCGAAAAAAAGAGGCTTGCGACGCAGACGGGCTGCCAAATAGTTTGCCAGTAACGTATCGGTGTCATTGGTGTAAAAAACATCCGCTTTGCTGAAAAAAAGACGCAGGAAAAGCCGTATGTTGTATTCTGCATAAAAGAAGACCTTTTTATCGAACAACAACCTCATACGAACAGTCTTGTATTGACGCGACAACATCCTGCTATCTTTCAACAACCTGCCGACAAGCACCACTTCACATCCTGCATCCACCAAGGCACTACATGAACGGTGTACACGCTGGTCAGTGACTAAATCGTTGGTTACTGAAACTATTATTCTTTTATGCAGCAAAGAGCTATTGTCATGCATCGTTGTTGTCGGCATCAACTATCTATCTTTATCTTTTATACGTTACATATTCAACGGAGCCTTTATTTTTTTATTGCAAAACCTCTGTTATTATTTTTTTTTGTCGGTTAACGAAAAGTTACTATTTTTGCAAACGCTTATTGAAAAAGCCTCAAAAGGTTTTTAAAGTTGAGTAATAAATAAATACATTGTAAAATAACATATCGGAGTCAACGAAGTCATTTGTAAAGCTCCACCTTATTATTATATTTATGAAGAATTTAGTTATTGTTGAGTCACCGGCAAAAGCAAAAACCATAGAGAAATTCCTTGGTAAAGACTATGAAGTAATGTCAAGCTACGGACATATCCGCGATTTGGCGAAGAAAGAAATGAGTATCGATATCGACAACAACTATGAACCTGAATATCTGATCGCAGACGACAAAATCAAACTTGTAAACGACCTGAAACGCGCCGCAAAAAAAGCTGACACCGTTTGGCTTGCATCCGATGAGGACCGCGAAGGTGAGGCCATTGCATGGCATTTGCAAGAAACTCTTGACCTCAAACCTGAAAAAACTCATCGTATCGTCTTTAATGAGATAACAAAAAACGCTATTCTTAATGCTATCGAACACCCGCGCGACATCAACATGAACCTTGTCGATGCACAACAGGCACGACGCGTACTTGACCGGCTTGTAGGCTACGAAATCAGCCCCATCCTCTGGTCTAAAATCAAACCCGCCCTCAGCGCAGGACGTGTACAAAGCGTCGCCGTCAGACTTATTGTTGAACGCGAAAACGAAATCCGTAACTTCAAAACTCAGTCTTTCTTCAAAGTCACCGCTACATTCCACGACAACAACAACCATAAACTTCTGGCCGAACTCAGCCGACGATTCGACACTGCCGAAGAATCCCTCGCCTTCCTGAACGAAATAAGTGAGAGCTCGTTCTCTGTGACCAAAATGGAGAAAAAACCTGCACGTCGCAGCCCTGCCCCACCCTTCACAACATCGACCTTACAGCAGGAAGCAAGCCGCAAATTGGGTTTCTCGGTTGCAAGAACAATGCAGATTGCACAACAACTGTACGAATCGGGACTTATAACCTACATGCGTACCGACTCAACCAACCTGAGCGAAATAGCTCTCTCTATGGCTAAAGAGCAAATCAGCGACACTTACGGCACCCGCTATGTCAAAACACGCCGTTATCACACCAAAATCAAAGGCGCTCAAGAAGCTCACGAAGCTATTCGACCCACCGACCTGCATAAACTGGAAATAGATGGCGACACCGCTGCACGAAAACTTTACGAACTGATATGGAAACGCACCATCGCATCACAGATGGCTGACGCTGAACTCGAAAAAACCACTATTGATATCGCCATCAGCAACTCTAAAGAGACTTTTTGCTGTACTAACGAACAGGTAATCTTCGATGGATTCCTAAAGGTGTATCTCGAATCAACTGACGAAGACGACGAAAATACTCTCTCTCTGCAAAACAATTCTACGAAAACAAAGCACGACGAAATCAACCTCAAAGCCGGCAGCCAACTGAAACTATCCGTTGCCTCTGCAGCACAACACTACACGCAACACCCTGCCCGTTACACAGAAGCCAGTCTTGTGAAAAAACTCGAAGACTTGGGTATCGGACGCCCCTCGACTTACGCACCGACAATCTCCACCATCTTGAAACGTGAATACGTCAGCAAAGAAGACCGCCCAGCCCAAGAAATGCCAGTCACAGTGTTCACTCTCACTCCTGGAAAAGGTATTACTGAGGAAAATAAAGTAGAACTCCAAGGTGCCGAAAAAGGAAAGTTATTCCCTACAGACATCGGTTCTATTGTCAACCAATTCCTGATGGAACACTTCAATGAGATTATGGACTACAACTTCACCGCCAAAGTCGAGAAAGACTTCGACGACGTGGCCAACGGCAGCCAGCAATGGCGCGATGTGATAGGACAATTCTATGTCCCCTTCCACAAAAACGTACGTCAAACTCAAGTACGCTCGAAAAGAACAAGTGGTGAACGACTCATTGGTGTCGACCCTGCATCAGGCAAAAACGTATATGCAAAAATAGGACGCTTCGGCACTCTTATCCAAATAGGCGAAACAAGTGGCGACGAAAAACCACGATTCGCCTCTATGAAAAAAGGACAAAGCATCGAAAGCATCACCTTGCAAGAAGCTCTGGAACTCTTCAACCTGCCACGTAGCCTGGGATTGCTCGACGACAGCGAGATGGTCGTCAATATCGGTCGCTTCGGACCGTATGTACGTCACAACGGAAAATTCTACTCTCTCTCAAAAAACGACGACCCTTACACCATCACTGCCGAAAGAGCACAAGCACTGATAAAAATAAAACAGGAACAGGAAAAAGAAAAAGAAATTATGAGAAGCCACTTCCCTCACGATATCGGTGAATACGAAGGTGAAATGGTGGTCTCCAACAACGGCAAGTATGGCCCTTACCTGACATACAAGAATGAAAATTACCGTCTTCCGAAAAATGCTGACCCGTTGACTATATCACTCGCTAACGCAGTATCTATTATCCGCGAAATGCAGGAGAAAAAAAAGAAAAAGAAAAAATAAAAACTACAACTCTCGATGACTGACCAGGATGATTACATGCGTCCCCTTCAACTCATCAACAGTCTGCTCAAACACTTTTCTTGCCCCCGAATCCATCCAGGCAGTGGCTTCGTCGAAAAACAACACACTTGCATGTGAGTACAACTGACGTGCAAGTGCTATTCGCTGCCATTGTCCCATGCTCAACTCTTCTCCTTCGCTGAACATCCGCCCCAACTGGGTATCAAGCCCCTTCCCTAACGACTGCAATACAGAACCAGCATCGGCTCGTCGTATCGACTCCGCCAAACGTTCAGCATCGTCACCATGCTCGATATCTCCGAAAACGATATTTTCACGAGCCGAAAAATAGAACGGGACATAGTCCTGGAAGATTACACTGATATTGCTGCGCAACTCGTTCACATCGAATTGACGGATATCTATCCCGTTGATACGCACCGACCCCTTTTCTGGATCGTACAAACGCAACAACAGTTTCAGTACGGTGGTCTTGCCCGACCCATTCTCTCCATTCAACAATGTCACCTCTCCTATTTTAGCTGTTAATGAGAAATTCCTAAGCACCGGGCTATTCATCGCTGGATAGGTAAAGGTCACATTATCGAATTGAACTGATTCCACTTTTTCCGGAAATGGCAGCGGATTCGCTGGCGACTCTATCGAAGGTGTCAATTCCAAAAACTCAAACAGGTTGCTGATGAACAGTCTGTGTTCGTATAAGCCGCTTACTCCGTTGACCAGCGAGTTAAGATAGCCTTGCCCACGACGGAATGCCTCAAACAGCATCACAAACGAACCTAACGTAATCACACCTCCAACCACCGGTTTTATCAGACCCAGAAGTACAAGACACAGGGCAACAGACTCGACAACAGCAGTGACAGCATCAAAGACTGCCAAACGATGCGAAATAGCAAGTAACTGGTCTACAAGCATTTTACGCATTTCAACATATTGTTCACGAATAAAGGAGGCTAATCCGAATGCTCTCACTTCTTTGGCATAACGGCGATTGGAAAGCAACTGTCCGTAGTAGTTGCTGCGACGTACCGTTTCTGTGGTTTCACGACGAAAACGATAGATGCGACGCGATTTCGACAAGCGTACACAGAATGCCGGGAATGCCGCGACCACCATAATTGCAACCACTTGCCACGATACCGCACACAACATCACCACCACACCGGCCAATGACACGGCTGAACCGAAGACTGTCATTATATTCTCCAGTATGCGGATGGGACGAAATGCCGCTTCGTTCTGCGCTCGGTGAAACGTATCATGATAATCCGAATTGTCATAATATGAGATATCCAACCTTATCGACTGACGCTGTATCAAGTCGTTAATGTAATCCGTTAGCTTTTGAGTAAGTTTGTCATTGTTGACGGTATTGAACACTCCTATCAAACGACCCGTCAATGCAATAGCACAAAACAACAACGCATAGACAAGCAGTCGCAAATCTTGTATTGCAAACTGTGAATCACCAACACTAACAACATTGGCAACACTGTCTACAAGTAATTTTAACACATACAGATTCACCAAGGGCAACACACTGCCGAGAAATGTATAAAACAACTTCAACGAAACAGCCTTTCGGTCGCATTGCCATATTAATTTGAAAGCCTGCCTCATAGCAAATCAATCTTCTGTAACAACAAGACTGCCGTTCACATAGTCGACAACTTTTACCGACGATCCCTTCTCAATATATCCCGTCTGTGCAACAGCATCAAAAGTCTTCTCTTCTATCCTCACTTTGCCAGCTGGCCTCAGTATCGTCGAAGCCTCTCCGCTCGCACCAATCAACGACTGCTCTCTTTCCGCCGCCACTGTATAGCCCTCCTGGGTATCCTCAACTGTGTTGAGAGCCAAACCTCCGAACATGTTGCTTTCGAAAAGTTTCTTCCCCAGAAATATGCTTAGCGGCAACGCTATAACAAAGGCCACCAACACTATCATTGTCCTATTGGCTATCAGACCTGTGGGAACATGTGAAAAATCCAAGCCCGTATTGCCAACCATGCTGAATATCAATCCGGATACAAGACAGATAATTCCCAACACTCCCGACACTCCAAAGCCGGGAAATACAAACAACTCCAATATCATCAGTACTATTCCGACTATGAATAGCAGTATCTCCCAGTAATCGGCAAGTCCTTCGAGATACAACGGAGCAAAATAAAGTGCCGCAGCACATAAAGCCAGTATCAGCGGAAATCCGATGCCAGGCTGCTGCAACTCGAAATATATGCCACCGATAATCAGCATTATCAGTATCCCTGACACCACGGGATTGACAAGAAAACCAATTAATTTGTCAATAAAGCTGTAACGTTGTTCTCGTATGGTGTAACGTGCAACGCCGGCATGGTCCAAAACATCCTCTATGCTTGACACCTCTGCCTCACAATATCCATATTCTATAGCCTCATGGGTGGTAAATGTCAACACCTTACCACTGTCGCATATTCCGGCAACATAAATATCCGGATCCACCATCGCTTGAGCAATGTCTGCCCTGCGACCTCTGGACTCAGCGGTCGAGCGCATCAAAGAACGCATATAGCTCTGATACTTGTCGGGCTGCACTTCCCCACTCATATCGACAACTGTTGCCGCCCCTATCGACGAACCACTGTGCATGTATATCGAATCACAGGCAATCGAAATCAACGCCCCTGCCGATGCAGCATTGTTGTCTATATAGGCATACACCGGTATCGACGACTGTAAAAAGGCAGTACGTATTTTGTCGGCATCATCAAGAGTGCCTCCAAAGGTGTTGATATGGACAATAATAATATCAGCCTTCAACGATTGCGCCTCTTCCATTGCTTTCTCCACTCGCAACGAGGCTGGGGGGGCTATGTCTTCATCAATAGCAAAGGTATAAACCAACTTGTTGGTTGTCTCCTGAGCCTGCACTACAGGCATAAAGAACATTACCAAAACCAAAATTGATGTGATAAATGCTTTTCTCATAACGGACTACTATAATATAAACACCTTTAATCTTTAACCTTTAACCTTTAACCTTTAATCTAAATCCCAAACTCTTTCATTTTCATTATCAACTCTTTATATACAAATGAATTTGTCGCAACCATCTCTCCACCAAACAACCAGTTGGCACCACCGGAAAAATCACCCGTACTACCACCCGCTTTCTCAACAATATAGGCTCCCGCAGCAACATCGTATGGCTTTAAACCGTATTCAAAAAATGCATCGCAACGACCACATGCCGTATACACCAAATCGGCAGCAGCCGACCCCAATCGACGCACCCCATGACTGTTACGCATACTCCACTCCAACAACTTCATATACTGAACTATACGCGAAAAGTCTGTATAAGGAAAGCCCGTAGCGATAAGAGAATCGTTCAACGTAGGAACCTGCGATACTCTTATTTCATCGCCATTCAGATATGCACCCTCCTCTCCGTCACAGGCACTGAAACACTCCTCCGCCCATATCTCATACACCACTCCAACTACCATTACAGGCCGACCAGCCTCTCTCGAACGCTGCCTGTCGTGAAGTCCTATCGACACACACGTAGGTGCCAAACCGTGGATATAATTCGTAGTGCCGTCTAATGGATCTACTATCCAGACATATCGTTCACCGCCCTTCGATGCCGCTGTCCCCTCTTCGGCTATAAAACCACTCTCGGGAAGCATACGCTTCAGTTGTTTCACTATCCGACTCTCCGACTCTCGATCAAATTGCGTCACATAGTCGTGCACTCCCTTTGACTGCGACGACACCAAACCATGCAACGCACGCCTTTGCTCAACAAGAAAAGTCCCCGTCTCTCGTGCCAACAGACTGACCTCTCTGCTTATCTCCTTAATGTTCATTGCCATCTATATAAGTTATCGTTATTAATCACCCCTCATAACGCAATAAATAAATATATGTTGCGTTTACACACAAGAAAAATCCAAATACACCGCAATAATGACTCACCTACGCGCATTGGAACCAAGCGACATCGATGCCATTTATCGCTGGGAAAACGACCCCACGACGTGGATCTACAGCGCCGCTCACCAGCCTTTCTCTCGCAACGCACTTCAACGTTTCATCAACGAACACGACGGATGCGACTTCTACACTTCTCGACAACTGAGACTTATGGCCGACATCGACGGCATCGGAACTGTCGGTTGTGTAGACCTTTTCGATTTCGACCCCTTCCATCGTCACGCCGCACTCGGACTTCTGGTCGACAACTCTCATCGCAACAAAGGCTATGGCTCATCAATACTGAATGAAGTGGAATCATTCGCTAAAGACAACTTCAACCTCCACCAACTATTCTGCGACATCAGTGAAGAAAACATAGCATGCCTGCGACTCTTCATCAAAAACGGATACAATAAGTGCGGAACAAAAAAAGAATGGATTTGGAACTCAGGCTCCTGGACCAACGCAATCTCCCTTCAAAAAATCATCGGACAATAATGACTAAGAAAAAGAAAAAATCATATAAACTATTTATCATTCTTGCCGTAATAGCTATCTTATTGATAGCCATACCTATTGTTTTACGCAACAACAAAACCGCCAACGATGATACCGTAACTCTCTTCCTGCCAACCGGCTCCGACTACAACTCCGCCGTCGACTCGCTCAACACTCATAATTGCATAAGCAATGCTGCCACATTCAACACTTTGGCAAGAATAAGAAAATATAAAAATAACGTAAAAGGTGGCTGCTACAAGATACCACCACATACCTCCACTTGGACTCTGCTCACAAAACTCTACTATGGCAACCAAGACCCCATACAACTCACCATCGGCAAATACAGAACTAAAAAACAACTGTGCGATTATATCGGCAAACGCCTCGAAATGACACCAGACTCTCTACTGTCTCTACTTAACAACGACAGCATCTGCCAAAACTACGGTCACAACACTCAAACCATTATCGGAATGTTTTGCCGCAACACTTACGACATATACTGGAACACATCCCCAATCAACCTGCTTAACCGAATGGAAAAAGAAAGCAACCGCTTCTGGAACGGAAAACGAAAAAACAAAGCTAATAAAATCAACCTCTCCACCGACGAAGTCATTACTCTCGCCTCTATTGTCGACGAAGAAACCAACAAAAACGACGAAAAAGACATCATCGCCAGTGTCTATCTCAACAGACTACACAAAGGAATGCCTCTTCAAGCCGACCCAACTCTGAAATACGCCTTGGGAGACTTCTCCTTGAGGAGAATCCTCAACAAACATACCGAAATCAGTAGCCCCTACAACACCTATCGCAACAAAGGACTGCCTCCAGGTCCCATCTGCATCCCATCCGACGCCTCTATTGACGCTGTCCTAGCCAACAAACAAACCAACTACCTCTATTTTTGCGCCAAATCCGACTTCTCGGGTTATCACGCTTTCGCTACCAACCTAGCTCAACACAACGCCAATGCTGCCGCCTTCCACGCTGCTCTTAACAAACGGAATATTTACAAGTGATTTTCCGAAAAACATTTTACTACAAACAAACGATAACCAATGCAACACAACAAAAGAACAATCCTCAGATTACTAATCAACAACTAATTACAACAACTCCATAAAATATTATTTGTCACATTCAAAAAATTATGTACTTTTGCAATCGGGTAAGTCTTATACGGTCAGCTCCCATTGAATCCCCCAGGGCAGGAATGCAGCAAGGGTGTTTGGTTGTAGCGGCGCGATATAATCAGCTTACCCTTTTTTAATGATAAACATCACTCACCCAATGATACTTCTCTCTTATTTACTGATTTTCGCAACAATCGTAGTGTGGTGCTTGCTATTACCTTCGGGTAAAAAAATGCCACAACCAATCGTTGACGGAATCACTATATTCGGTGGTGCATTCCTTCTCGCCTCCTGCTTCATCAACCTCATCCCTCACATCTATGTTTCCGGCTTCTCCACACCTACACACCATATCAAAATCGGTGTCACAGTCCTGATTGGATTCCTTATCCAACTGATGCTTGAACACTTCACTGACCACAAGCACCACTCCTCTGACCATAACCCACAAGTCACGGGCCTTTTAATCGGACTATCAATACATGCCTTCCTCGAAGGAATGCCTCTCGTCGACCATAATGGCGAAATCCACCAAAGTCTCCTCTATGGCATCATCCTACACAACATACCTCTGACTCTCGTACTGGTATCTCTCTTCTCGGCCAACAAATTCTCTTTCGGCAAATCACTGACTTTTCTGATGTTATTCGCCGTTATGACTCCTCTCGGATCTCTACTCAATATCTACTGCCTCCCCGACAACGCCACTGTCCAAGCCTTGATAATGGGTATAGTTGTCGGAATACTTATCCATGTCAGTGTGAGCATCCTCTTCAATCACCACGACAACTCTTTCCGCTGGTGGAAAGTAGCTCTAATCATCATAGCCTTCACTGCCGCCTACTTCACTCCTGGCTGCCCCGAAATATACGGATAACACAACAATGACTCTCTCCATCGTCATAGTAAACTACAACGTTAAACACTACCTGGAACAGTGCCTGCGCTCTGTTTTCTCCTCCAATTTCAACAACTCCTACAACCAGCTGGATGTCTGGGTAGTCGACAACAACTCGACCGATGGCTCGGTACAGATGCTACGCGAAAAATTCCCTCAAGTCCATCTTATCGCCAACAGTGACAACCCAGGCTTCGCTACCGCCAACAATCAGGCACTCAGACAAATCCTTGACAACAAAACTTCCACACAACACTCTTCTGACAGCACTCATCCACAAATCATCCTCCTTCTCAACCCCGACACCATACTACAAAAAGACACTCTCTCCTGCTGCGTCGAATTCTTCGGAAACCACACGGACTGCGGCGCTCTCTCGGTCAAGATGATTAATGGAGAAGGCGTCTTCCTCAAAGAAAGCAAACGAGGATTCCCATCGCCTTCCACCTCTTTCTTCAAAATCAGCGGACTCATAAAAATCTTCCCTCACAGCCGCAAAGTCGGAGCCTACTACATGGGACATCTCGACGACAACACCATCAACGAAGTCGACGTGCTGCCTGGCGCCTTCCTCATGATATCCCGCCAAGCTTTGGAAAAAACAGGCCTCCTCGACGAAAGCTACTTCATGTACGGCGAAGATATCGACTTCTCCTGGCGCGTGAAACTAGCCGGCTACAAGAACTACTACCTCCCAACGACCAGAATACTGCACTATAAAGGCGAAAGCACCCGCAAATCGTCTATGAACTATGTCTATACTTTCTACAACGCAATGGCAATCTTTGCCCGCAAATACTTCTCAAAAAAAGGAGCAAAAACCTACAACATCATTATCCAACTGGCAATCTGGCTGCGCGCATCTTTCGATTTCCTAAAACGAATCGTCACACACCTCGCCCTACCGGCTCTCGATTTCGCAGTCTCCTTTGCAGGATTCATCGCCATCAAGCATCTCTGGGCCACCTTCTGGGCCGAAAACGTAAACTACTACCCCGCATTCTACATACAGATAGTCTTACCGCTTTATGTCCTCATTCTGCTCCTTGCTTCCTGGCTGGCAGGAGGCTACGACAAACCGGTCCGTCTCGATCGCATTGCAAAAGGCATGTCCGTCGGTGCTCTCAGCCTTCTCGTCTTTTATTCTCTGCTCAACGAACATCTCCGCTTCTCCCGTGCTATTGTACTGATAGGATCACTCTGGAGCATTTTGGCAACACTCGGCATCAGAGGCATACTAAACATCCTTCACATCGAAGGATTCTACAACAACAACAGACACCATCGACGATACATCGTCGTGGGCTCTCAACAAGAAGCCACAAGACTCTCTTCTCTTTTCGACTCTCTCGGCATCGAACCCAAAAGCTTGTACCTTGCCAGCTCAACCGACAACACCGCACTGACAACTCGCAAACCTAAAGCAGACGAAATAATCTTCTGCTCTCACGACATCCCCATAAAACAAATACTCGACACTACTGAACGGCTCTCGGGATGCGGAGCTGATTTCCGCATCCTACCTGACCAAATGGATATCCTTATTGGCAGCAACTACACCAACAGCCCTGAAGACCTATACACTCCGGACTTTGGAAACATCGCATCTATCACCAACCGACGAAGCAAACGCCTCCTCGATATCTTATCCTCCGCTCTGCTTATCCTACTCTCTCCACTACTCTTCTGGCCACAAAAACACAAACACCGCTACTTCAACGACTGCTTCTCCGTACTTTTCGGCCAACGTACTTGGGTAGGCTACAGCACTCAACAGCTATCAGACACACAACACCCTACCGCCAACGAACCTCTGCCGGCTATACGACATGGCGTGTTCCGCACACGAGACCGTATGCCTCGCGTCAAAAAACCCGACTGCCAACGACTCGACCAACTCTACGCCTCTGACTACCATGTCACTACCGACCTAACCATTATCCTTATTAACATCCTCAAAATATAACCACCACTATCACACATCTTTAAACTTTAAACTTTAAACTTTAAACTCTATAATGACAATCCCCGAAATAATCAAAGACCTTCAACAGCGCAAAGAGACTCTGAAAAAATTCCTCGACATCGACACACTCTCTGCCGCCATTGCCGAAGAAGAGAAAAAAACTGAAGCCGCTGACTTCTGGAACGACCCTAAAGAGGCAAAAAAAGTAATGCTTGAGATAAAAAGCAAAAAAACTTGGACCTCAGCATTCAAGGCTGTTAACGACAGCTGCGACGACATGCAGGTAATGTACGAATTCTACGATGCGGGCGATGCCACCGAAGAAGAAATGCTCAACCAAATCAGCACCACTACAAAACTGGTCGAAGAACTGGAATTCAAAAACATGCTGCGCGGAGAAAGCGACCGCTTCGACGCTGTTCTCAGCATCAATGCCGGCGCCGGAGGCGTAGAGGCTCAGGATTGGGCCGAAATGCTCATGCGAATGTACATACGCTATGCGGAACGCACCGGCTACAAAGTAGCCATCAGCAACTCCCTCGACGGAGAAGGAGCTGGAATCAAAAGCGTTACCATGCAGATTGAAGGCGAATTCGCCTTCGGCTACCTCAAAAGCGAAACAGGTGTCCACCGTCTGGTCCGTGTCAGCCCCTTCAACGCACAAGGCAAACGTATGACCTCCTTCGCTTCCGTTAGCGTTACTCCTCTCGTCGACGATACCATCGAAGTCATCGTCGACCAGTCTCGACTCAGCTGGGACACATTCCGCAGCGGCGGCGCCGGAGGACAAAACGTCAACAAGGTCGAAAGTGGCGTCAGACTCCGCTACCAGTACAAAGACCCTTACTCCGGCGAAGAGGAAGAAATCCTTATCGAAAACACCGAAACTCGCGACCAACCAAAAAATAAAGAAAACGCTCTGAGACTTCTCCGTAGCCAACTATACGAACGAGAAATGAAACATCGCATGGAAGAACAGGCCAAAATTAAAGCCTCTCAGAAAAAAATCGAATGGGGTAGCCAGATTCGCAGCTATGTCTTCGACGACCGACGTGTCAAAGACCACCGTACCGGATATCAAACCGGCGACGTTACAGGTGTCATGGACGGCAAAATCGACGAATTCATCAAAGCATACCTCATGCAGTTCGGCGCAGATATCTAATACAACAGCCACCACAATCCAACACTAAAAATATCACCCCAATTTTTCTAAAAAAACAAATTAGTTTTTATAAATATCTTGGATAGACTTTGTACAGAGTTAACATAGAGTTGATAAAAACACTTAATTGATTATCAATACTATATTTTTTCATACTTTTTGAACATACAACCCGCTGTAACTCAACGATTGTAATATTTTTTTAAACATTTTCCTCCCCATCCTAATCTTCTTTTGTATTTTTGCAATTCTAATCAATTGCAGAAACATTGAATGCAACATTTCGGTGTAATGGAAAAAAATTAGGCTGTTTTTGAGAACATGTTCTCAAATCTCATCTCCATGTTGTCGTACCAGGTGAAAAGTAGCGGCAAGTTGCGCTTGATGCTAAGGTAAGCGCTGCGCAAGTTCTTATGGGTATAGCGGCTTTTGCCGGTCTCTAGATCTGTTGTCCTCTCTTTCAGATAGCTGCCCCATCTCTCGCACCACTCCCCGAACATGCCTTCGAATGACTCCTTGTCGGTCTCGGTCAACATGTCCACTATCTGTTTGAGTTCCTTGCCGGCCTCTCATACCCCATCTCCTCCAGCTCGGCAATCCCATGTGCATAAAGAGCGTTGGTTTCATTCCTGACGAAATACCACAGCAGGTCTCTGTCCGTGAGCGCGTCCTTGGACAGCATCACGCCATACTTTCTGCCCCAGTAGGTAGTGTCCATCAAAACCACCACCTTCCCGGGCGATGCAACACCTTTGGGTGGTGTATAAGCGTCTATTTTACGTTTGATGGTGCGTGCAGAACAACCGTACCTTTCCGCCAGCTGGGCGTATGTCTGTTTCAACTCGGAATACTCACGCCACAATTCGGCTGAATCTATACGATTGCCTCCTAAAAACTGTTTCTAGCAGACCCAACAACGGTACCTTTGGATACCTTTCACATGCTAGTATTTCTGGACGGTATCGCTACCACAATATAAGCATTTTTATCATCTTTGACTTTGTCAAAGTAACGATAAAATCAAGCCTCCATGCGTGTTCGACCATTAATTTTGTCCATTACACCGAAATTTAAATGTTAATTTATTTAATAGACACTAGTGAGCAAACTCCTTAATTTGGCAAAATCTTCCTGTCGATTAGTTAAAGGGGGTGAAAACCAAAAGCAATCTGTGTGACAAGGCCTTCGGAGAAGGTAACAGTGTATAAATAATCGAGTTCCTCCAATGGATTTGCTTTGTAATAAAAACATGCTTTGTTATCGCTAAAAAACATATAATCGTTTCCTTTGATGTCTGTTATTTCGTCCTTTGTCAAACCTAAACGGATGCCTGATTCCGTCATAAAATGTTCTAGTGAGAGCATAATAGCAGGAACTTCATACATTGATTCATTCATCATGCCGATTTCAAACTCATAAAAAGTAAAATGAGTACCCTCGTGCAGGAAGGCTTTTGCATATTCTGTCCCTGTATTATTCGTAAAAGTAACAAAGACTCTATCATTACCTTCATAAACATATTGTTGCGCCATAGAGCCTTTCGGTATTAGAGCATAAAGTCTTGATGTATCTTTTAGTGTAAGCATAGAATTTAGAGAATAGTCTGGCATAAACACTGTTTGACTTATTGCAACTGCACTTTGCAGTAAGGCGATGAAAAGAATAATGGCAATTCTGTTTATTCGATTAGCATCATTCATTTTATCCTTTGTTTTGAGTGGTTTGCATTTCCATTTATATTGACGGTAAGAGGAGTTGTGGAATATTTGTTATAATAGGATGACATCAGATTCTTGAATTCGGTTAATTTATTTCCATTTTCGGTTAATCCTATGCATCCTTCTGTCCCTGCAAGCCCTCCGTCTGGGTGTATTCATAAATAAGTTCTGTCTGTTTGAAATGTTGGGTTGACTTTTATACTAAATCCAACTTAATCTCTAACCATTGATGAATTGGTGCGATCTCTCAGATTATCAGTATCATACTCCCCATTTTGCAAGGGGTAGAGAGAACGGGAGCCTAATACGGCTGCATATGAGGCCATTACGAAAGATTCATTCCCAACATTCTGTACAACATTGCGTATTCCAACCGCCTTCTCGGAGTTCTGTGCAATTTCTCCTTCACAGGTTAATTCAATATTATCAACAATGCCTACCTCACTAAATACAAATTCCTGCAATACTCCTGACCGAAAAAATACACGTCGTCATTTTTATTTGCCATATACACTTTGTTGTCATCAATACCATCACTTCCCAAGTATTTACGTGTGGAACTATAGTAATCACAAAATTCTCTTCCATTCGGATCCATCAACTTCACCGGATTCCAGTTACAGTAAGCGTATGGGGGAGATGCTGGGGTACTTGTCGCTCATCGGGTCGACGCTGAGCCACATGGTCATCAGTTCGTGGTCCATGTATCTCGCGCCGAAGTAGCCGTAGCCCGTTTCCGCGTCGCGTTGCTCACTGCATATTATTTGATTCAGAGGTGTTCGCCACCCCTTACGGGGTTCTTTGCCGGTGAAAGCGGCGGGGTGGAACCGCATGTTTTGAGTGCGGCTTGCCCTTTCGGTATTATGTGCTATGCGATACAATATGTCTGCAATTTTAGTTCGAGATGTCACAATGGGCTTGTGTTATGCTGTGTTACCTAGTCTCAATGTCTGGAATATGTCATTAAATCTTCTAAACCCAGCTCAACTTTTTCCTCAGTAATTGTGTCTAAAACAAAAGATGATTTTGATAGTTTCATTCTGTATATAACAAAACCACACTTGCTACAGTTTGAATATTCATCATTGTAGTATGCTTCATCAATAAAATCCAACAAATCAACAAACAAAATCCCTCTATCAATCCATAGATTGTTTATTTTAGCCGATAAACTCATGAAATACACTTGCTTCGAATAAGCACTATCCATTATCAGGTAATGATAATAGTTAGATGCTCTTCCTGATGGTCCACATAGAGTTGATTGCATAAGATAATAATCCCCAAGAGAATACACTTTCATTCCAGAAACATCTATGACACTATAGTATATCGGCGCAACATCTTGAATTTTTTTTGCAATCTCGTTCTTTTCTTTTATCGCTGTTGGATATTCTATTACGTTGCATTCTCTTTTCAAAGAAGAACACGATATACAGAAAACACCCACCGCTATAACGACATAGGCAATTAGACTACAATGTTTCATAATACAGCTATCTTCCATTCCATCTTGTTGCGCCATTAGCATTTTTCCACTTGTCTGTAAGCCGCATAAAAACAGTCCCTACAGCCGCTGCGGTTGATTCATATTTGT